>CAAGKR010313938.1_pt1 | contig 79018 bp, 26 predicted proteins | sample 2556971 | NCBI WGS metagenome assembly CAAGKR01 (sample SAMEA5207829, study PRJEB30636) | soil metagenome | biome: forest; feature: boreal; material: soil | place: USA | collected 2011-09 | depth 1 m | reverse complement strand
CGAGCCGCGCAGCGAAGCCGCGGCGAAGAGAGCTAGCGCCTAGAAGGCGGCGGCGCCAGAGAGAGAGAGAGAGAGAGAGAGAGAGACGCGTCAGCGACGCTGACGCGTCCTATAAAGGACCCATCACGCGCACACGGACTCTCGACCACGTTATTCCCCAAAGAAACCACGCGAACTACAACTCCCTCTCAGTTGCGACCCGGTCCCTCTCCCAAGGTCCCCGTCAAAACGTTTGCTGTCGACCACAGAGATCGACCCAAACCAGTCTTATGTTCCCGACCAGTACCCGTCTACGGATACCATTACAGGCACGACTGTACACCACCGCTGCTCAGGTGTCAAGGGGTCGGGAGGAAGATTCTCAGACCGGCACGACGCCGTGCTTCTTCCAGGGCCGCTCGATCCTCTTGCCCTCCGCCATCTCAAGCCCCCGGCAGATCGTGAGGCGCGTCTCGCGCGGGTCGATCACATCGTCTATGAGGTCGTTGCCGGCGGCGATGTAGACGTCGAACATCTTTTTGAAGCCCTCGATCAGCTCGGCCTTCTTGGCCTCGGGGTCCTCGGCTTCGTCCACCGCTTTGCGGAAGGCGATCTCGACGACCCCCTCCGCCCCCATGACGCTGATCTCGGCGCTCGGCCACGCCACGATCAAATCGGGCTCGTAGGCGCGCCCGCACATCACGTAGTAGCCGGCGCCGTAGGCCTTGCGCGTGATCACCGTGAGCTTCGGCACGGTGGCGTTGGCGACCGCGTACAGCATCTTCGCGCCGTGGCGGATGATGCCGGCGGCCTCGACCTTCGTGCCCACCATGAAGCCGGGCACATCCTGGATGAACACGAGCGGGATCCCGAACGCGTTGCAGAGGTTGACGAAGCGCGCGGCCTTGTCGGCCGAGTCGTTGTCGAGGATGCCCCCGAGCTGCTTGGGCTGGTTGGCCACTATGCCGGCCGGGCGGCCGCCGAAGCGCGCGAAGCAGGTGATGATCGTCTTGGCCCACTGGCCCTTCATGTCGAAGATCTCCCCGTCATCGACGATGTGCTTGATGACCTCGTACATGTCGTACGGCTTGCGGTTGGACTCTGGCAGCACGTCGAGCAGCTGCTCGTCGCCACGGTCGATCGGATCGCTCACCGGCCGGATCGGCGGCGGCTGCTCGCAGTTCTGCGGCATGTAGGAGAGGTATTGCTTGACGCGCTCGATGCACTCCTCGTCTGAGGCGACCTCCATGTCCCCCACTCCAGACTTGCGGCAGTGCACGCGCGAGCCGCCCAGTTCCTCCTGGGTGACGTCCTCGCCGACGGCGGCGCGCACGAGGTGGGGACCGGCGAGCGCCATCGAGCCGCGGCCCTTGACCATCGGCACGAAATCGGCGAGGCCCGGGATGTATGCCGTTCCGGCAGCGCACGGTCCCATCAGGGCGGCGACCTGGGGGATCACGCCGCTCATGATCACCTCCTCGCGGAAGAGGTGGCCGGAGCCGGCGAACATGGCACCCGCCGCCTCCTGCACGCGCGCGCCGGCGGAGTCGAGCAGCCACACGAACGGGATGCGCTTGGTGAGGGCCAGCTCGCGCAGGCGCGTGACCTTGAACTCGCCTGTCATCCCCATCGAGCCGGCCATCACCGTGAAGTCATACGCGCACACGGCCGTGAGGCGTCCTTCCACCTTGCCGTAGCCGGTGATGACCCCGTCGGCGGGCGCGTCGACGCCGTCCATCGCGCGCTGGGAGGTGTGGGGCGTGCCGTGGATGCCCAGCTCGACGAACGTGCCCTCATCGACGAGCAAGGCGGTCCGCTCGCGCGCCGTCAAGGCGCCCTTCTCGTGCTGGCGGTCGATCTTCTCCTGCCCACCCCCCAGGCGGATCTGATCACGGCGCGCGTGCAGGTCCTCGACCAGCGGGCGCAAGAGCGAGGTCTGCTCGTCCATGCTCATACGTCCCCCAAACGCTTGCCTCGCGCGTGCGCGTGGGGCGGCGCTTTTTCGAAGAACATCCTCACCGCCCCTTCCACTGCGGCTCGCGCTTCTCGAAGAACGCAGTGACGCCCTCCACGATGTCCTCGGTGGACACGGCGAGCGTGAGCTGGGCGCGCAGGTAGTCGAGCGCATCGTCCAAGGGCATGTCGAGCTGGCGGCGCATCGCTTCCTTGCCGAGGCGCATGATCAAGGGCGACTTGGAGGCGAGCTTGACGGCCCACTCGTCCACGGCAGCGTCGAACTCGGCGGCGGGCACGACCTTGTTGACGAGCCCCGCCGCGAGCGCCTCCTGTGCGCTCCAGCGCTCGCCGAGCAGGAGCAGCTCGTTGGCCTTCTTGCGCGGGACGTTGCGGTAGATGAAGGCCATGATCATGAACGGGAAAGCGCCGACGTTGATCTCGGGCGTACCGAACGTGGCCGCATCGGAGGCGACGATCAGGTCGCACGCGAGCGCGATCCCGAGCGCACCGGCGAGCACGTGCCCGCGCGCGGCGCACAGGGTGGGCTTGCCGAGCGTGGAGATCAGCTTGAAGAGCGAGACGAAGCGCTCGGAGCCGAAATGCTTGTGCACGAGCGATAGGTCGCCGGCGAAGCCGCCGAGGTTGGCACCGGAGGAGAAGACCGTCTCGTGCGAGGAGGCGAGCACGACCGCGCGCACGGCCTCGTCGTCGCGGGCGCGCTCGAACGAGGCGATCAGACCGTCGAGCACCTCCTGCGAGAGGGCGTTGCGCGTGGAGGGCTCGTTGAGCGTGATCGTGGCGATGCCGTCGGCGGCCGCATAGAGAACCTTCTCGCTCACCGGCGCATCCTAACCGTCCGCCGAGGGGCTGGCCACTTGGCCAAGAACCCAGGTAGCCTTGCGGTAGGAGACCGCGACGAATACTCAAGACAAGGAGCCACCCAATGGCCGCCACCGCCGCATCGTCCCCGCAGGGGGAGAGCGTCTTGAAGCCCGACCACGGAGCCAAGCGCAAGCACTTCATCTTCACCGACGAGCACGAACAGCTGCGCGAGTCGATCCGCGCCTTCGTGACCAAAGAGCTGGCCCCGCACGCGGAGGAATGGGAGGAGACCACCTTCCCGGACTCCGTGTTCCATCGCATGGGCGAGCTCGATCTGCTCGGCCTCGACAAGCCCGAGGCCTACGGCGGGCAGGGCGGCGACTACTTCACGAGCCTCGTGCTGGGCGAGGAGATGACGGGCGCCAACTCGGGGGGGCTGGCGATGGGCGTGGCGGTGCACACCGACATGGCTATGCCCCCGATCTTGGCGTTCGGCAGCGAGGAGCAGAAGCAGGAATGGGTGGTGCCGGCGATCAAAGGCGAGAAGATCCTGTGCATCGGCATCACCGAGCCGGACGCCGGCTCGGACGTGAAGGGCATCAAGACGAGGGCGGTCAAGGACGGCGATGAGTACGTCATCAACGGCTCGAAGACCTACATCACGAACGGCCACAGGGCCGACTTGATAGTACTCGTGACGAAGACGGACGCCGACGCCGGCTACGGAGGCTTCACGCTGTTCCTCGTGCCGATGGACGCGCCCGGCGTGATCAGAGAGAAGAAGCTCGAGAAGCTCGGCATGCACGCCTCCGACACTGCCCTGCTTGCCTTCCAGGACGTGAGGGTGCCCGAGACCGCCGTGCTGGGCGAGGTGGGCAAGGGCTTCTACCACATCATGTGGGAGCTCCAGGGCGAGCGGTTGATCGGCGCCGCCGGGTCGGTGGCGGGCGCGCAGAAATGCTTCGACCGCACACTCCAATACGCCAAAGAGCGCAAAGCTTTTGGCCGCGAAATCGGCAAATTCCAGGTGATCAGGCACAAGTTTGCCGAGATGGCGACCAAGATCGAAACCGCGCGCCAGATGGTGTACGTGACCGCGTGGCGCTTTGCCAACGGCGAGTACCCGGTGCGCGAGATCTCGATGGCCAAGCTGCACGCCTCGCGGATCGCGGTGGAAGTCGCCGACGAGTGCATCCAGATCCACGGCGGCGCCGGCTACATGAAGGAGTACGGCGTGGAGCGGGCCTGGCGGGACTCGCGGTTGAATCGGATTGGCGCGGGGACCGACGAGATCATGCTGGACGTGATCGGTCGGTCCTACGGTCTATAGAAGGGCCGCATGCTTAGAGCTTTTTGAGCCTGTCAAGACCGGGTCGCATGCGACCCGGTCCCAGACGGTGCATGCACCGTCTGGCCGACCGGTACATGTACCGGTCGGAACTTCCCAAATTAATTAATTGATGAGCAATCCGACTCCCCCATTCACCGAGGAGCACGATGAGCTGCGAGAGTCGATTCGTGGATTCCTCGACCGCGAATTCGCGCCGCACGCACAGGAGTGGGAGCGCGAGCAATGGTTTCCTGACGAGGTCTTCCCAAAGTTGGCGGCGCAGGGCCTGCTCGGCCTGAAGTACCCCACAGAGCTGGGCGGCCAGGGCGGCGATTACCTGCACGAGGCTGTGCTCGTGGAGGAGCTGTCGCGCATCGGCTCCGGCGGCACGGCCGCGGGGATCGGCGCGCACGTCAACATCGCCACGCCGCCGATCTGGAAGTTCGGCACGGACGAGCACAAGCAGCGCTACCTGGTGCCAGCGATCAGGGGCGAGAAGATCGGCGCGCTCGCGATCACCGAGCCCGACGCCGGCTCGGACGTCGCCGCGCTGCGCACGAAGGCCGAGCGCGTCGACGGCGGCTGGGTGGTCAGCGGCGAGAAGACCTACATCACCAACGGCGTGCGCGCCCACTTCATCGTCACCGCCGTCAAGACAACGGCGGAGGGCGGGCATCATGGGATCTCGTTCCTGATCGTCGATCGCGGCGAGGGCGTCAGCTCCTCGAAGCTGGAGAAGCTCGGCTGGCACGCCTCGGACACAGCCACCATCTCCTTCGAGGACGTGTTCGTGCCCGCCGAGAACCTGCTCGGGGGGCTGCACGAGGGCTTCAAGCTGATCATGGCCAACTTCCAGTGGGAGCGCCTGGCGATGGCGCTCGGGACGGTCGGCGCGATGCAGCTCGCCTACGAGCGCACGGCGGAGTACGCGCGCGAGCGCACCACGTTCGGCAAGCCCCTCTCAAAGCACCAGGCGATCAAACACAAGCTCGCCGACCTCGCCACCAGCGCCTACACCGCGCGCTGCGTCACCTACGACGCCCTGCGCCGCTTCCACGAGGGCGAGGAACCGCTCAAGGAGGTCACGATGGCCAAGCTGATGACCCAGCGAGCCTCCTTCGACTTGATGGACGAGTGCCTGCAGATCCACGGCGGGATGGGCTACATGGGCGAGCACTGGGCCCAGCGCGCCGCCCGCGACGCGCGGCTCGGCCCGATCGGCGGGGGCAGCGACGAGATCATGCGGGAGATCCTGGGGCGCTTGCTGGGGTTGTGAGGCGATGCAAGCCCGGGGGCTCCGGCGAGCCGCCTATCCTTCCAAGCGATGGTCACGCAGCTCTCCGATGCCCTTGCCCCTGCCTCGCTCTCGCACGTCGAGCGCCGCGTAGTCGAGCGCCTCGTCGAGCGCTTGCGCGAGGAGCTCGGCTCCGATCTGCACGCGATCTGGCTCTACGGCTCGCGCGCACGAGGGGAGACCCCGCACCCCGAGTCAGACATCGACCTGATGGCGATCGCCGACGGGAGCCCCTGGCGCAACAATATGACGGCAATCGAACTGCTCAACCCGCTCGCGCTCGCCGAAGGGGTAAGTCCCGTGTGGTACTCGTTCTTCGTGGAGACACCAGAGTGGCTGCGCGGACGGCGCGAGATCCGTTCTTTCTTCATCGCCGAGGTGGACCGCGACAAGATCGTGCTCTACGGGAGTGGCCTCGAGTGAGCCCGCGCTCGGAGGAGTTCATGGACCAGGCGCGCGACCGTGCTGTGATCGCGCGAGACCTCCTAGCGTCGGGGCATCTCGAGGGCGCCGTCAGCGCCGCCTACTACGCGATGCTCTACGCCGCCCGCGCCGCGCTGTCCGAGCGCGACGAATACGCCCGCACACACGGGGGCACGTGGCATCTCTTCCACGACCGCTATGTGGCGACCGGCGCCTTCGACCAGCACCTTCACGCGCTCGCCCAGGGCGCCCAGGACACTCGCGAGAAGGGCGACTACGAGGCCATCACGCCGGATCGCGGCGATGCGGAGAGGATCGTGGCAGGCGCCGCCGACTACATCGCGGCCGTCGAGCACATGGTGGATACGCAAGCGCACACACGCGGCGCCTCCGGTCAATAATCCCTACACCTCGGACACCGTCACAGAGCGGTAGCCGCCCACTCGTGCCTCGGGCCGATCGGCGGGGGGCAGCGACGAGATCATGCGGGAGATCCTGGGGCGGCTGCTGGGTCTGTAGGCCCGGCCGTCGGACACATAAGACCCGTCCCGTCCCGGGCGACCGGTCGTGTTCTCCGGCCCCGGCGACCTGTCCACCAACGTGGACAAGTACCTGGCGGAGACCGGGTTCGGCGAAGATTGATCGTCCTCGACACCTCCATCGTGCTCGCGTTGATGGACACGCACGACAATCAACACGAGCGCGTGTGGAAGTGGATGGAGTGCGTGCCAGACGAGCTGTGCACAACGCCGCTCGTGCTCGCCGAGCTGGACCATGTGGTGCCCAGAAAGGGCGGCTCCGCCGCCGCGCGGGCTCTGCGCGAGGACTTCAAGGACGGCGCCTATACGGTCGAGTGGTGGCACTCGGCGCTGCGCGAGACGATCGAGACCGCGCGCCAGTACGAGGCGATCGACCTGGGCCTGGCCGACGCCTCGCTGGTCGCGCTGGCGGCGCACCTGGAAACGACACGGATCGCGACGCTCGACGAACGCCACTTCCGCGCCGTGCCGAGGCGCTGATGACACCAGTAGTCCAACTCGGCGAGGACGAGGACCGGCACGACGAGATCCTCATCGGTCTCGCTCAGCAAGCCGGCGCAACGGTCGTGATCCGGGTCGGCCGCGTCGAGCGCCGCGAGCAGCGGTCCCGTGTCGAGCACGAGGGCCATCTACGACGGCGGATGGGCGATCGGCTCGCCTGTCAGCTCCGCGGCAGAGAGCCCGTCGGTCATAGGAGAAGGTCTCCGTCCTCTCCGGTTGCCGGCGAGCAGTCGGATGAGAGGCGTGGCGGATAACCTCCCCCACCCACAACCACAAGGAGAATCCAAAGCTATGGGAGTACTCGACGGCAAGTCGGCGATCGTCACCGGCTCGGCGCGCGGCATCGGACGCGCGACAGCGGAGCTGCTGGCCTCGCAGGGAGCGCAGGTGCTGATCAACGACCTCGACGGCGACATCGCCGAGCAGGCGTCCAAGGAGATCGGCGGCGAGACCGCCGTGTTCTCCGGCGACCTGACGAAGGGCGACACCGCCGAGGAGCTCGTAGCCAAGGCGATCGACTCGTTCGGCAAGATCGACATCATCGTCAACAACGCCGGCTACACGATCGACGCGCCGATCCACAAGATGTCCGACGAGCAGTTCCAGGCGATGCTCGACATCCACCTGATCGTGCCCTTCAAGGTGATCCGCGCCGCCGCGCCGCACCTGCGCGAGCCCGCCAAGAAGGAGCGCGAGGAAGGCGCCGAGGTGTTCCGCAAGATCGTCAACATCTCCTCGATCTCCGGCACGATGGGCAACGCTGGCCAGGCCAACTACTCCTCGGCCAAGGCCGGGGTGACCGGGCTGACCAAGACGCTCGCCAAGGAGTGGGGACAGTTCAAGGTCAACGTCAACGCGGTCGCCTTCGGCTTCATCGACACGCGCCTGACAGCCGCCAAGGTCGAGGACAACACGATGGAGATCGGCGGCGAGAAGGTCCAGCTGGGCATCCCCGAGCAGATGCGCGGGATGGCCTCGATGCTGATCCCGCTCGGCCGGCCGGGCACACCGGAGGAGGCCGCGGGCGGCGTGTTCTTCCTGTGCTCGCCGTGGTCTAACTACGTACACGGCCAGGTCCTCAACGTGACAGGCGGGCAGTTCGTCGGGATGACGTCCTAGCCGGGAAGACGGCCGGCGGTTGGGCTTGGAGCCCCGCCGCCGGCAACCGTCTCCTCGTCGACGCCCGTGGGGACCAGGGCGGATCCGATCGGCGCGCCGGCGCGAGCGCGAGCGCCTCAGCCGGCGGGCTTGATCAGTCGGCGGGCTTGCGCGCGGAGACGAACTGCGCCATGCGCATAACACGCTGCTCGACATCGAGCAAGCCGTGCTCGTGCAGAGCACCGGTGATCTGGTCGCGCCGGAACATGAACATGCCACCAGCCCTGCGCTGGGTCCCGCTCGCTTCCTTTGATGGCAGCTCGCACGTCGCCAAAATGCCGATGCGAGCACCTGGCGCCGCCACGCGCACGAGTTCGTCCAACGCCCTCATCGGCTGCTCGAACAGGTGTATGGCCCCAAAGCAGCCAACCGCGTCGAAGCTCGACGATCGGAACGGCAACACAGCGCCGTCCCCACGCATGTAAGCCAGATTCTTGCTGTGGGTACGGCGCACAGCAGCAGCGAGCATTGGGGGCGAGGCGTCATAGCCCACGACAAGCCCATCCTCGCCCACCGCATCGGCGAACAGGCGCGTGGTGGCGCCCGGGCCACACCCAACATCCAGGACGCACTCCCCCCCGGCGAGCGCGAGCATCTCGAGCGCCATGCGTCGCTCCTCGTGGCGCCCCGGCGCTTTGATGCCGGCCACCAAGCGCACAATGATCGGGTGCACAAGGCCACCATATATGTAGGGCATAATCCTGCTGTGCGCGCGGCGCTGGCCCCTATGTGGCCCGATGGGATCCGCCTCGCCGAGCAGGTCGACGTAGCCATCCCGCAGACGCACATTCGAAGGCCGCTCGCGCGGCTCTAGCAGTGCCAACGCCCGCTCGGTAACGGCTGGCATGGAGACGATGGTGGAGGCCATGCGGACAGACACCACCATACCGTCGCGCGGAGCTGAGGTCAACCTTGGCGAGCGGTCCTCAGACGGCTGCCGCACCCTTGGACTTCACACGCGTGCTGCGCTCGGCCCGGCGCTGCTCGCGTGCGCGGCGCAGCATCCCCTTGCGCCCGTGCTGCTCCAAGCCGTTGTAGAGAGCCTTGATCTCAGTGAGGACATCTTCAGCCACCGCCTGCTGCTGCGCGCGGGTAGCCTTCTCGATCGGCTCCCAGCGCATGGCATCGCCGTACTGGATCGTCACCTTCGGGAACTGCAAGCGCTTCCAGTTGCGGATCTTGCTCGACCCGTGGATCGCGATCGGCACGATCGGAGCCCCCGTTTCGAGCGCGAGGCGCCCGATCCCGGCCTTGGCGTGCTCGGCCAGTTTGCCGTCGCGCGAGCGACCGCCCTCGCAGTACATCGCGATCGCGCCGCCGCGCGCGAGGATCGCTTTGGCGGTCACGAACATCTCCTCGTCGCGCGCGCCCCTGCGCACCGGGAAGACACCACCGTGGGTGTAGATGAACCGCATCGGCCCGCTGAACAGCTGCGACTTGGCCATGAAGCGCACCTTGCGGCGGATGTAGCTGCCCATCAGGAAGTGGTCCATGAAGGAGAAGTGGTTGGGCGCGAGGATCACCGCGCCCGAGCCGGGCGCCTTCTCGGTCGAGATCGAGCGCGCCCTGAAGAACACGTACCCATACAGCGAGGTGAGGAACCGCGTCAGCTCGTACGCCCAGTCCGGTTCGCGCGTGCGCGCGCGCTCGTGGAAGCGGTCGAAGTACTCCTTGGGGCGCGGGTCGGTGTACACCTGCTCGCGCATCGGGGCCAAGTCGGTCATCTAGATGGCTCTACCTCCAAGACCCGGCAAAGTTACGCGCGGGCTCGCGCCAGCGCGTCGGCCCAGCCGGCCAGCAAGGCCCGGCGCTCGTCCTCGCCCATGCGCGGCTCGTAGCGCACGCCCTCGCGCCAGCCGTCGCGCACGTCGGAGATCGTCCACGCGCCCACCCCGACCCCGGCCAGGTAGGCGGCGCCGAGCGCGGTCGTCTCGGCGATCTCGGGCACGACCACGGGCACGCCGAGCACGTCGGCTTGGAACTGCATCAGCCAGCGGTTGGCGGTCGCTCCACCGTCGGCGCGCAGCTCGCCGAGCGGCTCGGCGCAGACCGCCGCCATCGCCTCCAAGGCATCCACCGTCTGGTAGGCGATCGCCTCCAGCGTAGCCCGCGCCAAGTGCGCTCGCCCGGTCCCGCGCGTGAGCCCGACGATCGTCCCCCGCGCGTGCGGGTCCCAGTGCGGGGAGCCAAGACCGGTCAGCGCCGGGACGAAGTAGACGCCGTCGTTGCTCTGCAGCGAGGACGCCAAGTCCTCGGTGTCTGAGGCGCGCTCGATCACGCCGAGCCCGTCGCGCAGCCACTGCACCGCCGCGCCCGTGACGAAGATCGACGCCTCGGCGGCGTACGCGATCGAGGCGCCGATGCCCCAAGCCACCGTCGAGAGCAGGCCCTTCGCCGGCTCGGGCGCGGCGAAGCCCGTGTTCAGCAGCGCGAAGGAGCCCGTGCCGTACGTGCTCTTGCCCATCCCCGGATCGGTGCAAGCCTGCCCGAACAGCGCCGCCTGCTGGTCGCCCGCGATCCCCGCGAGCACCACGGCGTGGCCGTGCAGCGCCTCGGGGCGCGTGCGGGCGACTTCCCCCGCGCTCGCGACCACGCGCGGGAGCGCGCGCTCGGGTACGTCGAGCAGCTCCAGCAGCTCCGGGTCCCAGCGGCCTGCCGCGATGTCGTAGAGCATCGTGCGCGACGCGTTCGAGCAGTCGGTGACGTGCTCGCCGCAGAGCTTGAAGGCGAGCCAGGCGTCGATCGTCCCGAACGCCGCCCTGCCCGCGAGGGCGCGCTCGCGCAGGCCCTCGACGTTGCGCAGTAGCCACTCGATCTTCGTGCCCGAGAAGTAGGGGTCGAGCACGAGGCCGGTGCGTTCGCGCACGAGCGGCTCATGGCCGGCCTCGCGCAGCTCCTCGCAGCGCTCGGCGGTGCGGCGGTCCTGCCACACGATCGCCCTGTGCAGCGGCTCGCCCGTCGAGGGATCCCACACGCACACGGTCTCACGCTGGTTGGCGATCCCGACCGCGAGGAGCCCTCCGACGCGAACCCCGGCGTCCTCGAGGGCTTCGGCCGCGACGGCCTGCGTCACCCGCCAGATCTCATTCGCGTCGTGCTCCACCCAGCCAGGTCTTGGGAAATGTTGAGCGAACTCTCGGTACGCTCGGCCGAGCGGTTGCGCGTGCTCGTCGAAGACGATGCACTTCGTGCCGGTGGTCCCCTGATCGATCGCCAGAATCATCGCCGCATCAGTCGATCTCGACGCGCGGCAACAGGCGCCCCAAGCTCGCCGGCAGCCACCAGTTGCGCTCGCCCAGCAGGCACATCAAAGCCGGCACGAGCACGAGCCTGATCAAGGTGGCGTCGATCGCGATCGCCCCGGCGAGCGCGAACCCGAACTGCTTCAGTTCGAGGATGTTGGCGGTCACGAAGCTGCCGAAGACGGCCACCATGATCGCCGCCGCCGCCGAGATCGAGCGAGCCGTGTGCTCGACGCCGGCCACCACCGCCAGGCGATTGTCGCCGGTCTTCTGCCAAGCCTCCTGCATGCGGCGGATCAGGAACACCTCGTAGTCCATCGAGAGCCCGAACAGCAGCACGAACATGCTCATCGGCAGGAACGCTTGCACAAAGCCCGAGCTGGTGAAGCCGAGCAGGCTTTCTCCGTGCCCATCCTGGAAGATCAGCACGACGAGCCCAAGCGTGGCGCCCGTCGCCAGCAGGTTCATGAGGACCGCCTTGACGGGCAGGACCAAGCTCCTGAACACGACCAGCAGGAAGACCAAGGCCAGACCGAGCGTGATCGCCATCACCAAGGGAAGCTTGCCGCTCGCTTGGCTGGACGCGTCGACCGACTGGGCGGTCCAACCGCCCACCAACACCTTCGGGCCTCCGCGGGCGCTCACCGAGGGCGCCAGAGCCGTGCGGATGTAGCCCACCAGCGCGCTCGCCGCGGTGGAGTCAACCGAGACCGAGGGAATCACCGTGAGCAGCGCCGCGCCGGAGGAGTGGCTCAGCGAGAGGCTCGCGACTCGCCGGTCGTGGCGTAGACGGCGAGCCAGCGCCCTCGCGCCCCGCTCAGCCGTCGCGAGCTCCAAACGCGAGGATCCACCCGGGCTCTGATCCACGACCACGACATTTATAGGCCCCGCCATGCCTGGGCTGAATGAGCGCGCGAGCACTCCAGCGCCTTTGCCCGAAGGCGTCTGGGACAGCGAGGCGAAGGCGAGGTCGATCCCGTATTTGATGCCCAGCATCGGCATCATCGATACGACCAGCAGGATCGAGACGATCCCCGCCACGACGACCGGGCGGCGCATCATCGCAAGCGCCCATCTCGCCCAGCCCGAATCTCCCTCCACCGCCCCAGGACGCACTTGCGAAGGACGCAGGCTCGCGGGCAGCGAGCCGGCGCCGATCCGCGGGCCGATCTGCGCGAGCATCGCCGGCAACAACGTCAAAGCCGCCGCGAGCGCGCAGATCACGGTCGCAACCGCGCCCACCACGAACTCGCGGAAGATCGGTGCCTGGACCACCAGCAGCGAAGTCAAAGACAGCCCCACGATGACGCCGGAATAGAGGACCGTACGGCCCGATGTGGCGATCGACGCGCCCACCGCATCGGCGATGCGCCGGCGTTCGCGGCGGGGGTCCTCCGGTAGGTGCGCCAGCTCCTCGCGGAAGCGACTGACGATGAAGAGGGAGTAGTCGATGCCGATCCCCACGCCGATCATCGTCACGATCGTCAGCAGGAAAACGTCGAAGGTGAGCACCCTCGCCAGCAGCGCGATCACGCCGTAGGTCAACAGCAAGCCCGCTCCCGCGAGCAGCAACGGGATCGTGGCGGCGACTAGCGCGCCAAAAGCCAGCAGCAGGATCACGAGCGCCACCGGCACACCGATCGCCTCCGCGCGCTCGGAGTCGAGCGACTCCACCTGCGCGATGTCCTTGGCAAACGAGGAGAAGCCCGTCAACCACGCGTGGACCCCTCCTTTGCTCGCCCGCGCGATCGCCGCTTGCGCGTTGCCCGCGTTCTTGAACCGTTCGCGACCGTCCCCGCCAAGCGCCACTCTCGCGACCGCGGCGTGTCCGTCGGCCGACACGAGCGACCGCGCGCCGCGCGCACCGTAGGGCCCCAGCACGCCCACCACGCCAGCCTGCCCGCGGGTCACTCCCAGCACCCTCGCGACGACGGCACGGAACGCCGGGTCTGTGACTCGATGCCCGGACGAGTAGAACACGAGCGCGTCCTGCTCGCTCCCCGCGCCCGGGAAGCTCCGTCCCAACAGGTGTTCCACCTGCGAGGACTGGCTGTTGTCGACCGAGTAATCGGGCGCGCTCAGGACCTGCCCGAGGGTTGAGGAGAGCGACGCGCACAGGAGCAAGGCGATCGCCCAGGCGAACATCACCGCGCGCCGGTGCCGAGCCATCGCGACGCCCCACGCAAACCACGCGGATCGCTGTCCCGGGCGAGGATGCTCCGGCGGCGGGTGGCGCCGCGCGCGGTAGTGGCCTGCGCGCGGCCGAGGCGCGGATACCGTTCTCATCGCCGGGCGCGATAGGCGCGTATGCAGTCGCGCAGCTGCCGTCCGCGATGAGCAAAGCCCGCCGGCGTGCGACTGGTGGCGCGGTGGTGGAGGTCGAGCTCGATCTCCACCACCCGGCGGCCGGCACGCGCGGCATCGATCGTCATCCCGATCTCCATGCCAAAGCCGTCGGCGAACGGCAGCACCCCTTCGAGCGCGCTCGCGCGCAAAGCGCGCTGCCCCGATACGGGCGCATCGAGCTCCAGGCCACAGCGCCGTCGGATCGCGCGACGGGCGAAGCCGACCACCAAGCCCAAGCCGCCACCGACGCGCCTGGAGAACACCGCGACCGCCAAGTCCGCGTGGCGCTCGCGCACAGCCTCCGCGAGCGCCACCAGCAGGTGCGCTGAGACGCCGAGGTCGCCGTCGCAGAGCACCACCACCGCATTGCCCTCGGACCGCGCGAGCGCGTCGCGAGCCGCGAGCGTCGCCGCCCCGCCCTTGCCGATCGAGCGCTCGCTGCGCACCACCCTCGCCCCGGCGCGCTCGGCGATCGGCGCCGTATCATCCGTCGAACCGTCGTCGGCGACCCAGACCGGCGCATCCGGGAAAGCGCCCGCCAGGGCTCGGAGCGTCGCGTCGATACGGTCGGCCTCGTTGTGGGCGGTGACGATGATGAGCGTGTCCGGGGCCATGATCTGTCGGTGGCGGCTATTCTCCCCGAAGGGCCCGCTAGAGGGCTGTGACCGTCACCCCGATCGAGGTCCCGGAGGTTCGTTGCATGGCTGAGATAGAGGCCCACATCACCGGCACCGTCTGGAAGCTCGAGTGCGCCGTCGGCGATCGGATCGAGGAGGGCGACACCGTGGCGATCCTCGAGTCGATGAAGATGGAGATGCCGGTCGAGGCCGAGGACGCGGGAGAGGTCGTTGAGATCCTCTGTGAGGAGGGCCAGGCGGTCAGCGAGGGCGACACGCTCGTCGTGCTGGGCTAGCTTGTGCGCGCCATGTCCGATCCAAATCCTGTACGAGAGCTCGCCGACGGCAAGCTCTTGGTCGACCATCCGGCAAGCGGAGTTGTGCGGCTGAGGATCTTCAATCCACGCAAGCGCAACGCGCTCGATCGGCCGATTCTCGATGCGATCTCGGCGGTGCTCGAGGATGAGGCCGCGCCAGGATCCCAGACACGCTGTGTCGTGTTGACCGGCGCCGACGGGATGTTCTCCGCGGGCTATGAGATCGGCAAGATCGGCGATGAACGCTTTCAAGAGGAGGCGGAGCGTCTGGTGGCGTATCCGTTCACCGAAGCGATCGAAGCGCTCGAGGCCTTTCCATATCCGACGCTTGCCTCGCTGTGCGGACACACGATCGGGGGTGGGCTGGAGCTGGCACTCGCATGCGATCTGCGGATCGCCGCCGAGGATGTCAAGCTTGGGATGCCGCCGGCAAAGCTGGGTCTTGTCTACTCGCATACGGGCCTGCGGCGCTTTCTGGACACGATCGGCGCAGCGCGCACCAGGGAGCTGTTCCTGCTTGGCACATACATAGACGCCCCCAAGGCCCTTGGATGGACGTTGGTCAACCATATCTGCGCGGCGGAGGATCTCCAGTCCGCCACCCTCGCGATGGCAAGCGAGCTCGCGGGCAATGCTCCCCTGGCGCAAAAGGGCAACAAGCGCGTCATCGCCGCCTTGCTGGACGCCGCGGGTCGGTTGCCGGCGGACATCGAGGCGGAGCTGATCCAGCTCCGCCTCGCGTCATTTGACTCGGAGGACCTGCGGGAGGGGATGAGTGCGTTCGCCGAGAAGCGCGCCCCGCGCTGGAGCGGTCAGTAGGCCCGCGACTCATGTCGGCTCGCGGAAGAGCCGGAGGCGCTCCTCCCCGATCGAAGCGCGCAACTCCGGATCTTCCACCCCGAGACCCTCCCGCTCGGCTAGGCACAGCACACCGATCTTGCCGACGTGGCGGTTGAGCTGCACTTCGCGCGTGGCCTCGCCAACCTGCTCGAGCGGGAAGACCTTTGAGAGCGTCGGCACGATCGCCCCTCGCTGGATCAGCCGGTTACACTCGGTCGCCTCCTGCCAGTTCCCCGCGTGGCTGCCGATCACCCGCTTGATGCGCATCCACAGGCGGCGGTTGTCGTACTCGTGCCGGTAGCCGGTGCTCGACCCGCACGTGACGACCGTGCCACCGCGCCTGACCAGATATACGGAGGCGCCGAACGTCTCGCGGCCTACGTAGTCGAAGACTATGTGCGGGTCTTCGCCGAAGTGGCGGCGTATCTCGCGACCGACCCGCTTGCCGAGCTCCGCGTCGCTGAGCCCGTCCAGCTCGAGCTCGTCGCGGCGCAGCACCAGATCGCAGCCGAGCCGCTCAAGCAGCCTCGCCTTGGCCGCTGAGCCCACCACTCCGATCGCGATGCCCCCACCGTTGCGAATCAGCTGGATCGCGTAGGCGCCCAACCCGCCGGTGGCGCCCCAAACGAGCACCAGGTCGCCCTGCTTGAACTGGCTGGCACGGGGGCTGACGAGCATGCGATACGCGGTGATCGCGCACAACGTGTTGCACGCCGCCTCCTCCCAGGTGAGGTGCTTGGGCTTGGGGAGCAGTTGATCGAACTTCACCACCGCGAAGTGCGCCAGCCCGCCGAAGTTGGTCTCGAACCCCCAGGCGAGAGCGTCCTCAGCCAGGATGCCATCGACTTGAGAAGCCGGATCCTGGTAGTCGATGTTGCTGGGCGAGAGCACGACCCGGTCTCCCACCGCCCAGTTGCGCACCGATTCGCCCAGCGCCACGATCACTCCCGCCCCATCCGAACCAAGGACGTGGTAGGGCCGGTCGTGTCGCGCATCCCACTTGCTGCGTCGTCCGAGGCGTTCGAGAAAGCGAAATGTGGAGATCGGCTCGAACGTCGCCGACCACACCGTGTTGTAGTTGATCGCGCTGGCCATAACCCCCACCAGCACCTCGTCGGGAGCGAGCTCGGGCATCGGGACCTCGCCCACGCGGATCGAGCGGCGCACGTCCTTGTCGCTCTCGCCGTCGAAGATGCTCTCGTCGTCCTTGGAGAGGTGGGCCGCCGAGTATGTCGAGGGGATCTCACAGCCGACGAGCTCCTCGGCGCTCGCTTGCGCCGCCAACGCGTCGGCGAGGCTCCTGCGGGCGTGATGACCGACTGCTGCACCCGCCCCCTCGGCGGCTTCACGCGGCTGCTCCAGGGAAACCTGGTCTGACTGTTGCTTCAACATGCCTCCATCACCCCTCACTCCTTCGTCGTGTTCTGTCATCGAGCAGTCTCGATATCCACTGTTGGATTGCCTTCAGCATCAGGTTGACTCTGTGAGGCCGTCCCACTCGCATCACATGGCTCGCTCAGGCAAGCGTCGATATATCCGGCGAGGGCGTCAGGAGTCGGCCGATCGAACATCGCCTTGATCGGTATCTGCAGGCCGGTGATGAGATTCAGGCGAGTGCGCAGCTCGACCGCCATCATCGAAGTGAAGCCAAGCTCGAGCAAGCTCTCGGCGGCGTCGACGGCGTCCGCTGAGATGTCGCCGAGGACGGCCGCTGCCTGCTCGCATATGGCATCGACGATGATCTGCATTCGCTCCGGCGGCGCCCCCTCGCTCAGCCGCTCCAACAGTACCCCTCCGTCGAGATGCTCCTGCGCATCGGGCTCCGTGGAGAGCCCATGCCCGTCGGTCGAGTCACCGGTCCCGAGGCCGGCGATCGCCCGGCCGGGAGCGGCAACCCAATAGCGCTTGCGCTGAAATGCATACGTGGGCAGTGGCGTTTTTCTCCCTCCTCCGCCTTGCAGCATCGCCGCCCAATCGACTTGCACGCCATGCACCCATGCTTCGGCAAGCGAGGCTAGGAAACGACGCGGCCCGCCCTCGCCCCGCCGCAGCGATGCCACCACATGGGCCGTGCCGGAGCGCGGCTCGCGCTCCTCGCTCGTTTCGGAGATTGCGTACCCGAGGATAGGGTGCGGACTGATCTCCGCGAACGTGCGAAAGCCATCGTCGAGCAGGCGCCGAATGGCGCCTTCGAACTGAACCGGCTCGCATGCGTTTCGACACCAATACTCGGCGTCGAGATCAGCGGTATCCAAGCGGTCCGCCCTCACCACTGAATAGAAGGGGACCCCGCTCGACTGTGGCGTGAGAAGCGAGGCCGACTCGAGCAAGCGCTCGCGCAGCGGCTCGATGTGAGGGGAATGACCGGCACCGAACACTCCCGCCACCAGGCGCGCCCGGATCTGCCGTGCCGAGCACGCCTCCAGCAGCTCGTGCAGGGCCTGCGAGTCGCCGGACACGACCGTCGATGAGGGCCCGTTGCGGACCGCTATGAAGATCCTCTGCTCCCAGCTCTCCAACAGCGGAGCCAGCTCCTGGGCGCCAAGCGCGATCGAGGCCATCTCACCGGTTCCCACAGCCGCGGTCAGCACCTTGCTGCGCCGCGCGATCAGACCGGCCGCGTCCCGCAGCGATAGGCCCCCCGCCACATGCGCCGCCGCGATCTCGCCCTGGGAATGGCCTATGACGGCGGCGGAGCGCACGCCGCAGGCCAACCAGAGCCTGGCGAGCGAAACCATCATCGAAAACAGCACCGGCTGAAGCACGTCCAGGCGCTCCAACGCAGGCGTCCCGGGAACCCCCTGCAGCACCTCTGTGAGCACCCAGTCGATGTGCGGGCCAAGCGCGCGCTCGCAAGCCCGGATGTGCTGAGCGAACACCGGCGAGCAGTCCAGCAGCTCGGACGCCATTCCAACCCACTGTGACCCCTGACCAGGGAAGACGAACACAACCCGGCTCGAGCCGGCGTCGGCCGCTCCCTCCACCACCGCGGATGCCGGGTCGCCGGCAGCAAGCGCATCGAGGCCGCTCAGCAACTCGTCGCGCGTGCTGCCGACGACCACAGCTCGGCGCTCGAAAGCCGAGCGCGTGGTGGCGAGCGAGTAGGCGACATCGAGCAGCTCGCATCGTGGTCGATCGCCGACCCACTCGCGCAAGCGAACGGCCTGCTCTCGCAGCGCTCCGACCGTCTTGCCGGACACCACCCACGGGACGGGTGCGCCCTCGGCGAAACGGATCGGAAGCTCCTCGCCAGGCCCCCCGGCATCGTCCTCCGGCGCCTCGGCTCGCGCGACACGGGCGCGCCCGCGGCCTTTCGGCGCCTGCCCGCCGGCGCCGCCTGAGACACTCGCCGTCCGCTCACTCACGGAGGGGGGCTCCTCGAGGATCACGTGCGCGTTGGTGCCGCTGACCCCGAACGCGGAAACCGCGGCTCGTCGAGGCTCGGGGCCACGCGGCCAGGACACGGTCTCGGTGAGCAGCGAGACGTTCCCCAGCGTCCAATCCACCTGACTGCTGGGAGCGTCGACGTGCAGCGTGCGCGGCAGCTGCTCGTGCCGCAGAGCCATCGCCATCTTGATCACGCCTCCCACGCCGGCCGCCGCCTGAGCGTGACCGATGTTGGACTTCATCGATCCCAGCCACAGCGGGCGTCCGGCCGGACGCTCCTGACCGTATGTCGCGATGATCGCCTCCGCCTCGATGGGATCCCCCAAGCGGGTACCCGTGCCGTGCCCCTCGACCACGTCCACCTGTGCCGCGGCGATGCCGGCGCTCGACAGCGCTTGACGGATGACCCGTTCCTGCGCGCGCCCGTTGGGCGCCGCGAGCCCGTTGCTCCTTCCGTCCTGGTTGACGGCGCTGCCTCGTATGACCGCGAGCACGTCGTGCCCGAGACGGTGTGCGTCGCCGAGACGCTCGAGCAGCACCGTCCCGGCGCCCTCGGCAAAGCCCATCCCATCGGCCGCGTCGGAGAACGACTTGCACCTGCCGTCGGAGGCGAGGCCGCGCTGGCCGCTCGTGACGAGCAGCATGAACGGGGTGCAGAGCACCGTCACGCCTCCCGCGAGCGCAAGCTCGCACTCGCCTCGGCGCAGCGATTCGCTTGCGAGGTGCAAGGCGACAAGCGACGAGGAGCAGGCGGCGTCGAGGGTGAACGCCGGGCCTCGCAAGTCGAGCAGGTATGCCAGGCGCCCAGACATGACGCTGGCGCTGGAGCCCATGCTGAGGTAGGTGATCTGGTCCTCGGAGCGCGGCGCGCCCAGCAGACCGGCGGAGTAGTCCTGGCCGGCCAGGCCGGCAAACACTCCGGTGTCCGTCCCGCGCAGCGATGTCGGATCGATGCCTGCCCGCTCGATCGCCTCCCACGACACTTCCAGGAACAAGCGTTGCTGGGGGTCCATCATCAACGCCTCGCGAGGCCCGATGCCAAAGAAGCCGGCATCGAACTCGGCCGCTTCGTGCAGGAAGCCCCCTTCGTCGCTGTAGGTGGCGCCGGGTGTTTCGGGATCTGGGTCATAGAGCGCATCGATGTCCCATCCCCGATCCGTTGGCAACTTGGAGATCGCATCACCGCCACCGGCGAGGAGATCCCACAGCTGCTCTGGCGAGCGCACCTGTCCGGGATAGCGACAGCCGATGCCGACGATCGCAATCGGCTCTTGCGCTGAGCTCTCGATCTCCGCGAGTCGGGTGCGAGCATCGTGCAGCTCGATCGTGACCTTCTTCAGGTAGTCGAGCAGCTGACTGTCCTCGACCGTCACGATCCCCTTCCCCCCGCCTCGTTGTACGGCGTTGTCCTCAACGCGCACCCAGCTGTGCGTCGATGAGGTCGATCAGCTCGTCCGCCGTGGCGGCCTGGATCTCCTGCGCGAGTGGAGACTCCTCCTCGGAGTGACGCTCCTCGCCTGCCTCGCCAGACAGGCCCGCATCCCCGAGCTGCGCGATTAGAGCATCGAGCCGCTCCTTCACCTCAGCTCGTTCGCCGTCATCCATCTGAGTCGCGACGACCGCGCTCTCGAGCATCCCGAGCTCCTCGTGCACGAGCGTTCGATCGAGCGTCCCGTCTCTGGCGATCCGTTCCAGCAGGTAGTCCGTCAACTCGGCGCTGCTTGGATAGTTGAAGGCAAGCGTGCTCGGCAGCCCCAGTCTTGTAACGGTCATCAGCCGATTTCGCAGTTCGACCGCCATCAGCGAGTCGAACCCGAGATCCTTGAATGTGCGCGTGGCATCCAAGACCTCAGATTGGGAATGTCCGCGTACGCGGGCAACCTCGGCGCCGACAAGCTCCAGCACCAGCTGCCGGCGCTCCTCCGCGGGCGTGGCGTGCATTACCTCACTCAGCGGAGGACGCTCGGGGTCGCTCGCCGCCTGTTCGTCGGCGGGCGGCAGCGTAATCATCGACGAGGCATCGGCCCAGTAGCGTCGCGGTTGGAAAGCGTAGGTCGGCAGCTGCACCCGCGTGGCTTGGCTCCCCGCGTAGAGCGCGCCCCAGTCGACATCGACGCCTCGGACCCACATATGCGCCAGGGCCCTAACCAACGTGTCTATTTCTGGCCGCTCGCCACGCAGGAGGGGCAGGGCCAGCACGGGCTCCTCGGTGGCGACGTCGCCGTCCGAGGTGAGGCACTCGCTCACCATCGTGCTCAGCACTCCATCCGGCCCGAGCTCCAAAAAGCTCTCGACCCGCTGTGAGGCCAACCAGCGTGCGCCGTCGGCGAACCGAACCGTGTGACGCACGTGCTCAGCCCAGTAGCGCGGATCGCGCATGCGCTCGAGCGTCAGTAGCTCACCGTCGAGGTTCGACACGATCGGTATCCGCGGCTCGGCGAAGGAGAGCCCGCCGGCCAGCTCGGCAAACGCGTCGAGCATCCCGTCCATGTGCGATGAGTGAAACGCGTGGCTGACCCGCAAGCGCTTGACCTTGCGACCTTCCTGCTCCCATCTGTGCGCCAGCTCGAGCGCCGGCTCGCGATCGCCCGAGATCACAACCGAAGCAGGACCGTTGACGGCGGCGATCGCAAGCGCGGCGTGCTCGCCGATCAGCTCTCTGGCCTCCTGCTCGGTTGCCTGCAGGGCCACCATCGCACCGCCGCGCGGCAACGCTCCCATCAGCCGTCCACGCGCCGCCACCAGCGCGCAGGCGTCCTCCAAGGAGAGTGCGCCGGCGACGTGCGCAGCCGTCAACTCGCCGATCGAATGACCCATCAGATAGTCGGGCTGAACCCCCCAGTGCTCGAGCAGACGGAACAGCGCCTGCTCGAGCGCGAACAGAGCGCTCTGGGTGAACATCGTCTCGCTTAGCGGCGAGTCCGTGCCGGGTGGCGCGTCATGCTCGCCTTGCTCGCGGTCCTCGCCGGCGCCCTCACTAGCGCCGGCGCCATCGCCATCGACGATCTCCGTGCCGAACATCACATCCAGCAAGGATCTACCGAGCAATGCGTCCAAATAGCCACACGCCTCGTCCAGTGCGGCCCTGAAGAGCGGAAAGGCTCGATATAGCTCGTAGCCCATGCCCACGCGCTGCGCGCCCTGTCCGGTGAACAGGAACGCGATACCAGATCGGTGCGCCCTCGCCACACCGCGCACGAGCGAGGGCATCTCCTCATCCTGCGCCAGCGCGGATACACCGTCAGACAGGCTCTGCGGATCGCCGCCGAGCACTACGGCGCGATCGCGCAAGGCCGCGCGTCCGCACGCCAGCGAGAAACCGACGTCGGCCTGTCTGGGCGCATCGTCGCCTGTTACGCGTCGCAGCAGGCGGTCAGCAATCTCACGCAAAGCCGGCTCGCCCTTTGCGGATAGAACCCAGGGCATAGGCGCCAAGCCGGCCGGCGCTTGCTCTTCGCCACCTTCCGCGCCAAACGCGGGCGTCTCCTCCAGGATCACGTGAGCGTTGGTGCCGCCCACGCCGAACGACGACACGCCAGCGCGTCGAGGCTCCTCCCGCGCGGGCCAGTCGAGCGCTTTGGTCAGCAGCGAGACGCTGCCGGCGGACCAGTCAACCTGCTTGGACGGCTCGTCGACGTGCAGAGTCTTGGGCAGCAGCCCATGTTGAAGGGCCATCACCATCTTGATGATTCCCGCGGCGCCCGCGGCCGCCTGTGGGTGACCGATGTTCGACTTGATCGATCCAAGCCACAGCGGACGCTCGGCGGATCGTGCGCTCCCGTAGGTCGCCAGCAACGCCTGAGCCTCGATCGGATCGCCGAGCATTGTGCCGGTGCCATGGCCCTCCACGACGTCGACCTGGTCCGCGGACAGCCCCGCATCCGCGAGCGCGTCGCGCACGACGCGCTGCTGAGCGCGACCGCTGGGAGCAGCGAGCCCGTTGCTGGCGCCATCGTGGTTGATCGCGCTGCCACGCACGAGCGCCCACACGCGGTGCCCGAGACGCCGCGCGTCGGCGAGGCGCTCGACGAGCAGCATCCCGACTCCTTCGCTCCAGCCCGTGCCGTCGGCGGCGTCGGCATATGACTTGCAGCGACCGTCGCGTGCTAGGCCACGCTGGCGAGAGAACTCTTGGAAGGCCATCGGTCCCGCGAGGACCGCCACTCCCCCCACTAGCCCAAGTGAGGATTCGCCGCCGCGCAGCGATCCACACGCCGCATGCAGCGCCACGAGCGAGGAGGAGCAACCCGTGTCGATCGTCAGCGCCGGGCCTTCCAGACCGAAGGTGTATGAGATCCGTCCCGACAGCACCGAGGCGAGGCTGCCCGTGCCGAGATAGCCTTCTGAGCCCTCGCGCGCCGCGTCGCTCAGCCCGAGCCCGTAACTGGCGCTGGTGCCGCCGACGAAGACAGCGGTGCGGCTGCCTCTGAGCGTATCGGGGTCGATGCCGGCGTGCTCGAACAGCTCCCACGACGCTTCGAGCAGCAATCGCTGCTGGGGGTCCATAACCAGCGCCTCGCGCGGGCTGATCGAGAAGAAATCGGCGTCGAAGTCGGTGACGTCCTGCACGAAGCCGCCCTCGCGCGTATAGCTCGTGCCCGGGTGGTCGGGGTCGGGGTGGTAGAGGCGCTCGAGATCCCATCCGCGGTCGGTCGGGAACCCCGAGATCGCGTCGGTGCCCTGGGCGACCAACTCCCAAAGCTCCTCAGGAGAGCGCACGCCGCCTGGATAGCGGCAGCTCATGCCGACGATCGCGATCGGTTCGTGCGCCTGACTTTCGAGGTCTCGCAGACGCAGACGGGCATCGTGCAGGTCGATCGTTACCCGCTTCAGATAGTCGCGCAGCTTGCCGTCGTCGCTCATCGCGGCGCCCTCATGTGGTTATCGGTGCAAATCACAGCGATCCGAGCTCGTTGTCGATGAACCCGAAGATCTCCTCGTCGCTGGCAACCTGGATCTGCTCGGCAACCGCGGCGCCCTGCTCGACCTCGCCGTTGCCGGCGAGTCGGCCCAAGAGCACCTGCAGGCGGGCCGTCGCGCGTTCACGCGCCTGCTCGTCGGCGAGAGCGACAAGCGATAGCTCGAGTGAGTCGAGCTCGGCTTCCAGATCGCCGCCGCTCGACGCGAGGCCGGCGATCTCGCCGGCTATGTGAGCGCTCAGCTCGAGACAGCTCGAATAGTCGAAGACGACCGTGGTGGGCAATGCCAGCCCCGTCTCATCCCGCAGCCTGTTGCGCAACTCGACCGCCATCAGCGAGTCGAAGCCGAGCTCCTTGAACGGACGGCTGACCTCGAGCGAGTCAGGCGTGTCGTGCCCCATTACCACGGCGGCGCGCGAGCGCACGAGCTCCAGCACGGCTCGCTCGCGCTCGCGCTCGGGCAGCTTCGCCAGCTCAGCCACCCTGCTCGCGTCGCCCTGCCCTTCGCCAGCGTCCCCGCCGGCGAGCCGCGCTACGGCTCGCTGGACCTCGGGCAGGTCTTCTATCAGGGGACGGCTCCGCGCAAAGGTATATGTCGGCGCGTACAACTCCCAGTCCATATCGACGAGCACCAGACATGTCTCGTCGCGGTCCAGGGCCTGTTGCAGACCGCGGGTCGCCATGTCGGGCTCCATGTCGGCGGTTCCGCGACGGCGGAACCTCTCCCCGACCAACTTGCCGCCGCCCTCTCCCGCCCAAAGACCCCAGGCGATCGACGTTGCCTTCAGGCCGCACATGCGCCGGTACTCGGCCAGCGCATCCAGGTAGGCGTTGGCGGCCGCGTAGTCTCCCTGCGCGGCCGACCCCGTCACGGAGGCGAGCGAAGAGAACAGGACGAACGCCGATAGCTCCATATCGGCGGTCAATTCGTGTAGATGCCAGCCGCCGGCAACCTTGGAGGCGAGTGTGGTCGGCATCTGCTCGACGGTGAGGTCCTCGAGCATCACCCCCTGGCCGAGGCCCGCCGCGTGGAAGACCGCGTCCAGGGGATACTCGGCGGGAACCGAGTCCAGCAGTGCGCTCAGGCGATCGCGATCGGCCACGTCACAGGCCGCGATGCTGACACGCGCTCCGAGTTGCTCGAGCTCGCTTTGCAGCTCTGACGCGCCAGGGGCCTCGGGCCCGGAGCGACTGACAAGCAGCAGGTGCTCAGCGCCGGCTCGCGCCAGCCAGCGTGCCACATGTGCCCCAACGCCACCTGTAGCACCGGTCAGCAGCACGGTTCCCCGTGGCCGCCAGGGCTCGGCTGCGCCGTCCGGTATCGCCGGCGTGCGCACTAGACGTCGCGCGAACAACCCCCCGCTACGAACCGCCAGCTGGTCCTCCTCGCCGTCCGCGGCGAGCACCGCGCACAGACGTTGCAGCGATCTCTCCTCGAGTGCGACCGGTAGATCGACCAGGGCTCCGAGACGCTCGGGTTGCTCCAAGCCAAGCGTGCGACCCAAGCCCCATACCGTCGCTTGCACGGGGCCTGCGAGCCGGTCCCCGGAAGCGCTCGCCACCGCTGCCCGAGTAAGGATCCACAGATGTCCATCAACGGTTGCGTCGCCGAGTGCCTGTGCCAGCGCCACCGTGGCGGCCAGCCCGCGGGGAACCCCGACATGCTCAGGGTGAAAGCCCTCGTCCAGCGCCAGCAGCGAAATGACACCCGCGATCGCCGCGGGACCGGAGACAGCCCCGTCCTGCGCGTCGGGGCGCGACGCGGCCTCATCCGAGTCCGACGCATGCTTCTCGTCGTGCGCACGCGAGAGCGCGAGCTCCAGGCGATCCGCTATGGCACGACGATCCAAAGCGCGGTCACGATCGATCGTCACGGGCAGCACGTGTGCGCCGCGCGATTCGAGCGCAGCCAAGAGCGTCAGCACCCACTCGTCCTGAGAGAGCTCGGCGGGGATCGCCACAGGCCATACGCCGGTGAGCGTCGCGGTCGGATCGCTCAGACGCTTCCAGGTGATTTGGTAGCGCCAGCTATCGAGCACCGAGTCGGTGTGGCGAGCACGCTGCCAGCTCGCAAGCGCAGGCAGGACCAGCTCGAGCGACGAACGTTGGGCCTCGTCCTGCAGGCCGAGTGTCGCGACCAGGCCGTCCGTATCCTCACTCTCGACGGCTTCCCAGAAGCCGTCGTGGACTCCGTTCGCCGCGGGTGCGTGCGTCTCGAGGAGCTGCGTGGTCGGCCAGTAGCGCTTGCGTTGGAAGGCATATGTCGGCAAGCGAATTCGCGTGGCCCCAGAGCCATCGAACAAGCCGGCCCAGTCAACCGGCACGCCACTCACCCACGCTTCACCCAAAGACAGCGAGAACCTGCGCGGGCCACCCTCGCCGCGCCGCAACGAGCCCACGACCACGATCCCCCCCGATAACCCGCCAAGCCCGAGCTCGTCGTCGGCGATCTCCTGCAAGCCCATGGCCAGCGCCGGATGGGTGCTCATCTCGACGAACCTGCGGTGACCGTCTCCCAGCAGCGCGCGCACGGTGCCGTCGAACTGCACCATCTCACGCGCGTTGCGGAACCAGTAGTTCTCGTCGAGACCGTCCGTGTCGAGCAAACCACCTGTTACCGACGAATAGAACGGAACATCGCTAGCTTGGGCGACCACGCCTGAGCACGCCTCCAGCAACTCCTCCCGCACTGCGTCAACCTGCGGCGAGTGGCTGGCGATCACGCCCGCCGTCACCTCGCGCACGCGGACGCCCTCGCTCGCGCACTCTCCAAGTAGCTCGTCGAGCGCTTTCGGCTCACCCGCGACCACGACGGACCCGGGCCCATTCACGGCCCCGACCGCAATGCCGCCACCCCAACGCGCAATACGCTCGGAGACCTCATCGAACCCAAGCCCAATCGAAACCATCCGACCGTGACCCACCAGACGAGTCAGCAGCCGACTGCGCAAGGCGACGATCCGTGCCGCGCCCTCGAGCGACAGGCCACCCGCCACGCACATGGCCGTGATCTCACCCTGCGAATGCCCCACAACCGCACTCGGCTCGACTCCGCATGCGCGCCACAATCTCGCCAGCGACACCATCACGGCGAACAGGACCGGCTGCACCACGTCGAGTCGGTCCAGCAACCCCGGATCGCTCTCGTTTCGCAACACGTCGAGCAGCGACCAGTCGACGAAAGGAGCCAGCGCTTGCGCACACTCATCGATGCTCTGCGCGAAGACGGAGGAGCAGCGCATGAGCTCGACCGCCATACCCACCCACTGAGATCCTTGACCGGGAAATACGAATACAGACCCGGCACCGCGCTCGCTTTGCCCTACGACCAGATTCGCCGCCGGCTCGCCCGACTCAAGCGCTCCCAGCCCGGTCGATAGCTCGTGGAGGTCGCTGCCGAGCACAAGCGCACGGCAGTCGAGCATCGCTCGGGTGCTCGCCAGCGAGAACCCAACATCGCGGGGATCGGGGTCCTCACCTCGCGCCAAGAACTCCTTCATGCGCGTCGCCTGAGCACGCAACCCAACCTCATCGCGACCCGAGAGCACCCATGGCACGACCTCCGCACCGAGCAAACTGTTGGCGGTCGACTCGTCCTCTACTGCCTGCGGCTTCCCATCGCCAACGAGCGCCTCTTCGGCGATCGGCGCTTCCTCGAGGATCATGTGGGCGTTCGTGCCGCTCATCCCGAACGCCGAGACACCAGCTCTGCGGGGCTTGCCGTTACGTGTCCATGGGATGGAGTCGGTCAGCAACGACACCGACCCGCTCGACCAATCGACCTGAGAGGTGGGCATATCTACGTTCAAGGTCTTCGGCAACAACTCGTGGTGCAAGGCCAGCACCATCTTGATCACCCCAGCTACACCAGCGGTGGCCTGCGTGTGACCGATATTCGACTTCACCGAGCTCAGCCACAGCGGGCCCCCGGGACGCTCACGTCCATACGTCGCAAGCAATGCCTGCGCCTCGATCGGATCGCCAAGCGTGGTGCCGGTCCCGTGCGCCTCCACGACGTCCACCTCGCCGGCCGACACACCAGCTTTCGCCCACGCTTCCTGAATTACCCGTTGCTGAGAGGGACCGTTGGGAGCGGTCAACCCGTTGCTGGCTCCGTCCTGATTGACGGCGGCGCCGCGGATCACGGCCATCACCCTATGCCCCAATCGACGTGCGTCGGTGAGGCGCTCCAACAAGAGGAGGCCAACGCCCTCACCCCAGTTCGTGCCGTCCGCGGCATCGGCAAACGGCTTGCACCGAGCGTCCCTTGCCAACCCCCCCTGACGCGCGAATTCGACGAAACCCAGGGGAGTCGTCATCAGGGTGACGCCGCCCGCAAGCGCGAGCGAGCATTCACCGGCACGCAGCGCCTCACACCCCATGTGAATCGCCACCAACGAGGACGAACAAGCGGTGTCCACCGAGATCGCCGGGCCCTCGAGGCCGAGCGTGTACGCGACCCGACCGGACAGTACGCTTGCCGAGGTGCCCGTGAGCAGAAAGCCCTCGAAACTCTCCGGGCTCGATTGGATACGGCTGCCATAGTCCTGTCCGGTGGTCCCGGCAAACACACCGGTGCGGCTGCCTCGCAAAGAATCCGGAGGAATACCGGCATCTTCGAACGCCTCCCAGGAGGCTTCCAGCAGGAGACGCTGCTGGGGATCCATCGCGAGCGCCTCTCGCGGACTGATGCCGAAGAACGCCGCGTCGAAGTCCCCCGCGTCGTAGAGGAAGCCGCCCTCGCGGATGTATGTCGTGCCCGCTCGCAGCGATTCGGGGTCATATAGCCGCTCGACATCCCAACCGCGGTCGTGCGGGAACTCGGACATCGCATCCCTCTCGGCGACGAGCAGCTCCCAGAACTCCTGCGGCGAGCGTACCCCTCCGGGGAAGCGGCACGCCATGCCCACCACCGCGAGCGGCTCCTCTCGCGATCTCACCTGCGTGACCGAGCCGCCTGGCCCGGAGCGCGAGCCGACGATCCTCCCCAGCACGTTGTCGGCGAGCAGCGCCGCCGTCGGATAGTCGAAGGCGAGCGTCGCCGGCAACCGTATACCGGTTGCCGTGCTCAGCCGGTTGCGGAGCTCTACGACCAGCAGCGAATCGAATCCCAGCTCCTTGAGAGCGCGCTGCGCGTCGATCGCCTCGGGGGAATTGTGGCCAAGCACGACCGCCACTTCGTTGCGTACGAGCTGCAGGACGATCCGGCTACGCTCCTCCACAGGCGCAGCGCGCACCCTGTCGGCGAACAGGCCACCGTCGTGCACGACGCGGGAGGGCGATGAGCGAGCAAGGTCACGCAGAATCGCGGGAAGCTCACCCGTGCTCGTCAGCCCCCGCAACGCGACGCTATCCAACCGCGCCGCGACCGTCAGCGCATCGGCATCGGCCCAAGCCGCATCCAGAAGCTCGAGGCCCTCCTCCGAGGACAGAGAGACGACACCGGAGCGGCGCACGCGCATCAAGTCGACCTCGCGCAAATGGCCGGTCAAGCCGGTCGGGCTCTCCCACATACCCCATGCCATGGAGACCGCGGGCAGACCGTGCGCGCGGCGATGCGCGGCCAGCGCATCGAGGAACGTGTTCGCCGCCGAGTAGTTGGCCTGTCCAGGCGCCCCGATCACGCCGGCCAGCGAGGAGAACAGGACGAACGCGTCCAGGTCCATTTTGCGGGTGAGCTCGTGCAGATGCCAGGCCCCATCCACCTTCGCCGCCAGCACCGAGTCGAGCCGCTCCGGTGTCAGCGCGGGAATCGAGCCGTCGTCGAGCACGCCGGCGGCGTGCACCACAGCCTTCAGCGGCCGCTCGCTCGGGATCGACTCGAGCATCCCTCGAACCTGCTCCCGGTCGGCCATATCGCACGCACGGATCGAGACGTCGACGCCGAGCTCGCCGAGCGTCTTCTGCAGCTCCTGCGCATTCGACGCCGCCGGGCCTTGCCTGCTCACCAGCATGAGACCGCCTACCCCATAGCGCTCGACCATATGTCTGGCCACGAGACTCCCCAAGGCGCCTGTGCCACCGGTGATGAGGACGGTCCCTTCCTCTTCCGCGCTCGCGGGAGGCTGCGTGAGCACGATCTTGCCGACGTGCCGGGCTTGGGCCATAAAGCGCAACGCCTCCGGCGCACGACGCACGTCCCACGATCTGAGGGGGAGATGATCCAGCACACCTTGCCGGAAGAGCTCGAGCAACTCGACGAGCATGCTCTGCATACGCTCAGGTCCCGCCTCGCCCAGATCAAACGCGCGATAGACGGCCCGTGGCCACCGTTTATCGATATCTCGGGGATCGCGAATATCGGTCTTGCCCATCTCGAGAAATCGCCCACCCTCACAAACCAGATCGAGCGAGGCATCGACGAACTCGCCCGCGAGCGAGTTCAAGACGACGTCGACACCGGCTCCACCTGTGCTGTCCAGGAAATGCTCCCTGAAATGCAGATCGCGCGAGGACGCGACATGCGCCTCGTCCAGCCCAAGCGCCGCGAGCGTCTTGAACTTACCCGGACTTGCGGTGCCAAATACCTCGGCGCCGAGCCAGCGGGCGAGTTGCACAGCCGCCATCCCCACGCCGCCGGCGGCAGCGTGCACGAGGACGCGCTCGCCGGACTTGACTTTGGCGAGATCGACCAGTCCGTAGTAGGCGGTCATGAACGCCATCGGCATCGCCGCCGCCTGTGCAAAGGGCCAGCCCTCTGGCATAGGGACAACGAGTCGGCGATCGGCGATCACCCGCGACCCGAAGGCACCGTTGAGCAAACCCATCACGCGATCGCCGGGCGCAAGATCCTCGACGCCGGGGCCGACCTCGAGCACAATGCCCGCACCCTCACCGCCGATCGAGGCATCCCGGCCGCGCGGTGACACGACCCCCAACGCGCTGACCACGTCGCGGAAGTTCACACCGGCGGAACGCACTTGCAAACGCACCTGGCCGTGCTCAAGCGGACCGTCCAACTCCGGGGAGGAGACCAAGTGCAGATCGTCGAGCGTGCCGGCACTCCCAAGTGCAAGGCGCCAGTTGGACTCGCCAACCGGCGGGCTCAGGGCTCCAGCGGGCCCCCGCACGAGCCGTGGGGCATACACAACGCCGTCGCGAATCGCCAGTTGCGACTCGCTACCCGTATCCACCAACCCCACCGCCGCGTACAGCGCGGCCCAGGACTCGACCCCCCCATCAACGTCGACCAGACCCAAGCGTGCGTCGGTCTCCAGTTGCGCCGAGCGCACCAATCCGTGCAAAGGGGCATCGACCAGCCCGCATACACGCTCTCCCGCCGCGGCCGCCACGGCGCCAGAGGTGACGAGCACCAACAGCGAATCGACAAAGCGCTCCTCGGCAAGCCACTCTTGCAAGAGCTTCAACGCGCGGGACGCGCACTCCCGCGCCTGCAACGGCAACTGCTCCATGGTGCCCCCTTCGCCGCAGGCGCCCAGGGGCTCGTTCGCATCGATCGACGACGCCAGGAAGTGACCCGCCGTGCGACAGTCCGCTAGCACGATCCGCGGTACTTGCCCCCCGTCCTGCAGGGCGGAGCGCAGAGAGGCGAGGTCGGCGAAGCCGGTGTGAGCGCCGGTCAGCTCATCGATGTCCGCGAAGGCGGGCCGACCGTTCGTAGGAGAAGCGAGCAGCACCAATCCGGAGTGATCAACCGGCCCGACCTTTACCGACTTGTCGTCGATCGCGCGTGGAGCCCATTGCACTCGATACAGCGGATCCTCGCCTGATGCGCGACGCCTGCGGAGATCATCGGCGGATACCTCGCGCGTGAGCAGCGAGCCGACCGTGATCACCGTCGCCCCCGACTCGTCCTCAGCTGACAGCGATACCGAGCCCTCGCCGAGTGGGACTAGGGTCACCCTCAGGCAACGAACGCCGGATCCGGCGGAGGCGTGCAGGTGCACATCACTCCACGAGAACGGCAGACGCATTGCGCCGCCCGCGTCGGCGCCGGCCATGGCGATCGCGTGCAACGCCGAGTCGAGCAACGCCGGATCGATCGCGAATGCGCCGGCCTGGATCTCGTGGTCAGGAGACAGGGCTACCTCAGCAAACAGCTCATCCTCACGCCGCCACGCCGACCGCATGCCTTGGAAGACGGGCCCGTACTCCAGCCCAAAGTCCGCCAAGCGGTCATAGAACCCGTCGAGGCGCACCGGCTCGGAGTTGGGCGGAGGCCACGCGACCGCCGCTCCAGCGGGTGGGAGCTCGCTCAGCTGCTGTCCCTCGTCGGGCACGAGCGTCCCGCCGGCATGCCTGACCCACTCGTGCTCGCCCTCGTGGGCATCCGGACCAGGCTCGTTGCGCGCATAGATGTCGATGGCGCGAGCACCGGACTCCTCGGGATCTGCGACCACGACCTGTAGGTGCACCGTTTGGTCGTCCTCGAGCACCAGCGGCGTCTCGATCACGAGCTCGGACACAACACCACAGCCAACCCAACGACCCGTGTGCAGAGCAAGCTCCAAGAAGACCGTGCCCGGCACGAGCACGACGCCTATCGCAGCGTGATCTGCCAGCCAAGGATGCGTGGCCGGCGACAGGCGACCCGTGAAGAGCCAGCCACGCTCCCCGGCAATCGCCACAGCGCCACCGAGCAGAGGGTGATCGGTGGGTGATTGACCCATCGGCGTGAGATCCTCGCCGAGCGGTCTCGAGGCCAACCAGTAGCGCTCGCGCTGGAATGGATAGCTGGGGAGCGCGACCCGCTTGGCGGGCGTGCCGGCGAACAGAGCATCCCAAGCGATGTCCACACCCCCCACCCATGCCGAGCCCAGCGCTCGCATCACACCGACGCTCTCGGGACGGCTCTCGTGCAACAGGGCCAGCACGTCGACGCGATCATCCTGACCGAGCTCGTGCAGGCACTCTTGGGCGATAGCGCTGAGCACGCCGTCCGGACCGAGCTCAACGAGACAACGGATGTCACGCTTGGCAAGCCCGAGCACACCGTCGGCGAAACGCACCGGCTCACGCACGTGGCGAACCCAGTAGTCAGGCGAACATACAAGCTCCGCGGTCGCCGGGGCACCTGTCACGTTCGATAGGAATGGGATCGAAGGCTCGCTGAACCCGACCGTAGCGGCGACGGCGCGAAACTGCTCGAGCATGCCATCCATCAAGGGAGAATGAAAAGCGTGCGACACTTTCAGAGCAGTCGCCTTGCGGCCCCGCTCGCGCCATAGCGCGAGCAATTTCAAGACCTCGGGCTCAAAGCCCGAAAGCACTACCGAACGGGGCCCGTTCACCGCCGCAAGCGCGACACGATCCTCCAAGCCCTCGAGACAAGCGAGCGCCTCCCGCTCGGACGCCTGTACCGCGATCATCGCACCGCCCGCCGGGAGCGCTTCCATCAACTGGCCGCGAGCCGCAACGAGCCGGCACGCATCCTCGATCGAGAATACGCCCGCGATGTGAGCCGCCGCGAGCTCCCCAATGGAGTGACCCAAGAGCAGGCTCGCCTTCAATCCGAAGGTCGCGAGGAGTCTGAACAAGGCGACCTCGAGCGCGAACAGGCCTGCCTGCGCATAGGTCGTCCGATCTATCAACCCGGCCGCCTCAGAGTCGGGCACGGCGAACAGCACATCAAGCAGCCGACGGCTGCAGCCTCCCTCCAGCAGATGGCAGTCCAGCTGGGCGGAGAGCTCGTCGAGCGCATCGTGAAAGACGTCAAAGGTCTCATACAGCTCGCGACCCATTCCCAGGCGCTGAGAGCCCTGGCCGGCAAACAGGAATCCGACCTGTACACCAGCCGCCGCCACACCTTGCGCCACGCTTGGGCTCGCCTGTCCCTGAGCGAGCAGGCTCAAGCCATTCAGGAGCTCCTGGCGATCCTCGCCCACGAGCGCCGCGCGGTGATCGAGCTTGGCCCGACTCACGACAAGCGAGTAGGCCACATCCAGGCAGTCAAGCTCCTTGGATTCCATGTGCGTGAGCAGCCGCTGAGCCTGCTCGCACAGCGCGGCGGGGGTCTTTGCCGAAACCAGCAAGGGCGCCACCCGTGCGACTCCCGCCGAGGGCGCGCCGGCCGTGGTCATGTCCACGTCCTCCTCGCACAACCGCGAAGCTCGGACACCGCCAGACGACTCCGCCTGAGCCCCTTCGAGAGCCGGAGCCTCCTCGAGAATCACATGCGCGTTCGTGCCGCTGATCCCAAACGCGGATACCGCCGCGCGACGAGGCTCGCCGGCCCGCGGCCACGGCACCTCGTCCTTAAGCAAAGCCATGCTGCCGGGCGACCAGTCGATCTCGGGCGAGGGCTCTTCGGCATACAGGGTTCGCGGCAGTAGATCGTGCTCGAGGGCCATCACGAGCTTGATCACACCGGCGATTCCCGCGGCCGCCTGCGTGTGACCGATGTTCGACTTCACGGCGCCAAGCCATAGAGGACGCTCGCTGGTGTGCGCCCGTCCGTAGGTCGCGGCCAGCGCCCGAGCCTCGATCGGATCGCCCAGACGCGTTCCGGTGCCGTGAGCCTCGACTACGTCCACCTCGCGAGCTTCGATCCGCGCGTCTGCGAGAGCGGCGTGTATCACGCGCTGCTGGGACGGTCCGTTGGGAGCCGCCATCCCGTTGCTGGCGCCGTCCTGGTTGACCGCGCTGCCGCGAAGGAGCGCAAGCACGTCATGACCTAGCCGCCTGGCATCCGATAGACGCTCGAGCAGCACCACGCCCACGCCCTCGCTCCAGGCCGTGCCATCGGCGCTGGCCGAGAATGGCTTGCACCTGCCGTCGGGGGCCAGGCCACGCTGACGCGAGAAGTCGATCAACGCAACGGGCGTCGCCAGAATCGAGACTCCGCCGGCGAGCGCGAGCGAGCAGTCGCCCGAGCGCAGCGCCCTGGCAGCCAGATGCAGTGCCACCAGCGAAGATGAGCAGGCGGTGTCGATGGTCACGGCTGGGCCCTCCAGACCGAGCGCGTATGAGACTCTGCCCGACACTGCGCCACCAGCGGCTCCAGTGCTGAGATGGCCCTCCACGCTCGACGAGCCCGAACCGAATGCTCCGGCCACGTAGTCGTGGAAGATCGAACCTGCAAACACTCCCGTGCTGCTGCCCTTCAAGCTGGTTGGATCGATGCCGGCGCTCTCGAGCGCCTCCCACGAGGCTTCCAACATCAAACGCTGTTGGGGGTCGGTCGCCAGCGCCTCGCGCGGGCTCATCTCAAAGAAATGCGCGTCGAACATGGCGGCGTCGTGCAGGAAGCCGCCCTCGCGCACATAGCAAGTGCCGCGATGATCGGGGTCTGGATGGTAAAGACGCTCGAGATCCCAACCGCGATCGGCGGGAAGGGCAGACATGCCGTCACGACCGTCGCGAACCAGCTCCCACAGGTCCTCAGCCGACTGCACACCGCCTGGATAGCGGCAGGCAACCCCAACGATCGCGATTGGCTCGTGCTCGCGCTGTTCCAACTCCTCCAGCTGGCGCCGTGCCGCATGGAGGTCGATCGTGACACTGCGCAAATACTCCAGTGCCCTGTCCTCAGAGCTCACCAGACCCTCCCTCTCACGTCGCAATCGAGCTCTAACGACCGGCTCATGCGGGCCTCAGCTGTGTGTCTATGAACTCGTAGAGCTCGTCGGCGCTCGCCGTTTGGAGCGTCTGCTCTGTGGCCGCGAGCTCCTCCCCGTCGCCGCCTGCGGCGCTCAGGCTCCTGAGCAGTGTTTGCAGGCGGGTGGCCGCCCGCTCGCGCAGGGAGTCCTCAGCCGGGATCGACGCGAGCACCTCAGCCAATCTGTCGAGCTCCAGCTCGAGCGATCGATCAGCCGCCTGCTCCGGCGCCAGCTCCTCGAGCAGCGCGTGGGCGACCGCGGTGGGCGTGGGATAGTCGAAGATCAGGGTGGGCGAGAGGCTCGCGCCGACCTGGAAGGCAAGGCGGTTGCGCAATTCGACGCCCGCGAGCGAGGTGAATCCGAGATCCTTGAAGGCGCGTTGCACGTCAATCGCATCGGGGGTGGGGTGACCGAGGACGCGCGCAGCCTCGCCGCGAACCAGATCCAACACGAGCGGAGCGCGCTCCTCATGGGCGGTCCGCGCCAGCAACCGGGCGAACGTGCGCCGCGACGAGCCGGAGGGATTCCGTGAGCGGGCGCGGACCATATCGCGCAACACCGCGGGCAACTCGCCCGCGCCGGCATATACGCTCAGTGCAGCGGTGTCCAGTCGGGCGGACACGACCAGCGGCTCGTTAACGCAGAGCGCCTTGTCCAGCAGCGCGAGACCCTGCTCGTCGGATAGCGCGAGCATGCCCCCCCTGCTGATCCGTCGGCGGTCGAGCTCCTGCAGATGGCCGGTCATCTCGCTCTCGCGCGCCCACAGACCCCAGGCGATCGACGTACCGGTGAGACCGAGCGACCAACGGCGGGCGGCCAATGCGTCGAGAAATGTGTTCGCGGCCGCATAGTTGGCCTGGCCGATACCACCGACGACGCCGATAACCGAGGAGAACAACACGAAAGCCGACAACTCCATCTCGCTGGTCAGTTGGTGCAGATTCCACGCCCCGTCGACCTTGGCGGCGAGGACATGATCGATTCGCTCGGGGGTAAGCGAGCCGATCACGCCGTCGTCGATCACCCCGGCGGCGTGGATCACCGCATCCAGCGGATGCTCCTCGGGTACGGCGGCAAGCAACCTTCCCACCTGCTCGCGGTCAGAGACGTCGCACGCGAGGACCTGCACCTGGGCGCCCAGTCGTGAGAACTCGTCGATCAGCTCGCCGGCGCCGTTTGCCCGAGGACCCCGTCGGCTGGCCAAGAGCAGGTGACGGACGCCATGCTCGACCACCAGATGCCGCGCCACGAGTGCACCGAGCCCACCGGTTGCCCCCGTGATCAGAACCGTGCCCCGCGGATCGAAGAGGCCCTCGCGCTCGACAGCCAACCGCCGTGCACCGCCGTCGGCCGACGAGCGAGGTAGCTCATTTGCGGACGCCCGCTTTATCCGCGGCACGCGGATCGCTCCGTCTCGCAACGCCACCTGTGGCTCGTCGAGCGCAAGTGCGTCACTCAGCGCGCTCCAAGAGGCATCCTTGCCGTCAACATCGACGAGCACCAGACGGCCTGGATTCTCCGTCTGCGCCGAGCGTACCAACCCGACAACAGCACCACCGGCGAGATCCTGTATGCCCTCCAGCGCGTCCGTGGCAAGCGCTCCCTGAGTGAGCACCACGAGTCGGCATTTGGAGAAACGCTGATCGGAAAGCCACTCCTGCAATTCCCCCAACACACGATGCAAGAGCACCCTGACCGCCTCGGGTGCGTTTTCCACCCGCGTCTCGACGGGAGGCCCATCGTCTCCCTCGGAAGCATCTGCCCCATCGAAGCTTCTCGCATCCAGCAACAGGGTTTGGGGCATCGTCCCGGCACCGCCAGCCGCACCGGCGAGCGCCTCCATGTCTTCGAGAATCTGGCAGTCCACACCCGCGGACCGCAATGCACTGCCAACAGCCACCGCAGATGTCACCAGCGAGACATGCTCAAAAACAGGCACTGCGCTTGCAGCCTCAACCCACCTGACTCGGAATGTCCCATCGTCCTGCTCATCGGCACGCTTGACGACGTCCGCAGCAGAAACCTCACGCGTCTCCAGCGAGCCAACCGATGCCACCAAGCGGCCACTCTCGTCGCCCACCGCGAACGACACCACGCCCTCGCCCGTACTCGAAACGTGAACACGCAGCGCGGTGGCGCCTCCCGCCAGCAACGCAGCGTTGTTCCACGAGCAAGGCAGGCGCAGAGCATCGTGAGCATCCGTGCCGTCGAGCGAGCCAACAAGCGTCATCGCCTGCAGAGCGGCATCCAGCAGAGCCGGATGCAAACCGAACCCCCCGGCCCGCTCTGCCTCAGCGTCCGGCAGCTCGACCTCCGCGAAGAGCTCACCGCCCAGCCGCCAAGCCTGAGTGAGACACTGGAAAATGGGGCCGTACTCAATGCCACGCTCCGCCAGCCGATCATAGAGATCCTCAACTTCCACAGACTCAGCGCCCGCCGGAGGCCATACGCCGTCCTGCCCGAGCACCGACCCTCCTACGCTTATCTGATCCTCCTGCCCAGATGAGCCAAGCGAGCCGTTGGCGTTACACGACCACTCACCCTCATTCAACACAAAATCGCCAACAGGCTCGGCACGCGAATAAACGCTGAATGAGAGAGTGCCCGCATCGTCGGCTGCACCGACCCTCACCTGCAACTGCGTCGCATACCGCTCGTCCAGGACCAACGGAGCCTGCAAGGTCAACTCACGCACGAGATCGCACGCAAGACGAGAACCGGCATGAAAAGCAAGCTCCAAGAACACCGTGGCCGGAAGCAGCGAGCTGTCGAACACAACATGATCGGCAAGCCATGTGTGTTCCCGCAAGGACAAACGCCCGGTGAACAGCCATTCGTCGTCTGCCAGCGCAACCACAGCACCGAGCAACGGGTGCTCCGCCGGACTCTGACCAACGGCCCGTGCATCGCCGCTGGGCAATCCAGAGTCAAGCCAGAACCGCTCGCGCTGAAATGCATATGTGGGCAAGTCGACAAGCACCCCTCCCGAATCCTCGAACACGGCCCCCCAGCCGACGCTCACCCCTCGCACCCACAACCGAGCAAGGCCGCCCATCAGCGTTTGCGCCTCCGGACGCCCGCGGTGGAGCATGGACACCGTCGCCGGGACGGGTCCGTGGGTCCCGGTCGATGGCTTGCCGTTTTCTCCCGCGAGCCCACTAACGGGGGTCGACTTCGAGCCGGCATCCTGATCCATCGATATCAGGCACTCCTCGACCATGCCGCTCAAGACGTCGTCGGGTCCCAACTCAAGAAAAGTCCTCACACCGCGGTCGGCAAGCCAGCGCACCCCGTCGCCGAAGCGTACGGTTTCCTGCACGTGACGCACCCAGTACTCAGGCAGGCGCAGCTGCTCGCCGGTCACAGCTTCACCCGTCACGTTGGACACGACCGGGATCCGCGGCTGCTCGAACGACACTCCTTCCGCCGCCTGCATGAACTCCTCCAGCATGCCATTCATTCGCGGTGAATGAAATGCATGCGATACCGACAGTCGCCTCACCTTGCGCCCACGCTCCTCCCAGATCGAGGCAAGTTGCTGCACAACGTCCTCGTCACCGGAGAGCACAGTCGAGGATGGGCCATTAACCGCGGCCACAGCTATGCACCTCTCGGCCTCGTCGATGCCGGCCAGCGACTCAAGCGCCTCCGCCTCAGAGGCTTGCACCGCCACCATCGCGCCACCTGCCGGTAGCGCCCCCATAAGACGACCCCTGGCAGCGACCAGCGCACATGCGTCCTCGAGCGAGAACACACCGGCAACATGCGCCGCCACGATCTCACCAATCGAATGTCCAATCAAAAAGCTCGGCGTCACGCCCCACGCCTCGACCAGCTTGTACAGAGCGACCTCGAGGGCAAACAAACCGGCCTGGGTAAACTCCGTCCGATCCAGTAGCGCGGCCTGCTCCGAGCTCTCCGTGGCGAACACAAGCTCTCTCAACGACCGGCCCAAGAGCGGGTCCAACCCCTCGCACGCCTCGTCGAACGCCCCCGCAAACACCCCAAAACGCGCATAAAGCTCGCGGCCCATCCCCGCCCATTGCGAGCCTTGGCCGGGGAACATGAACGCGACCTTCCCGCCACCACGCGCACGACCACGAACCACCCCCGGCACAGGCTCACCCGCCACCACAGCGTCGAGCCCGGCAAGCAGCGCATCGCGATCGCCACCCACCATCACCGCGCGATCCTCAAACTGAGCACGACTCAACGCCAACGAAAGCGCCACATCGACCGGCACAAACCCTGGATGCTCCCCCAAATACGAACGCAACCTTTGCGCCTGACCCACCAACGCACCCTCACCCTTCGCCGAGAGCAGCCACGGCACGACAACCGGCTCGAGAGAACGCTCAGCGCCGGAGGAATGCTCCGGCTCCGCTACAGGCTCCACGGTCGCCGGCCGTGGTGGCTCTTCGAGGATCACGTGCACGTTGGTGCCCGAGATCCCGAACGAGGAGACCCCGGCTCTGCGCGGATGCTCACCCCCAGACCACTCGCGGGACTCGGTCAGCAGCCGGATGTCCCCAACCTCCCAGTCGACGTGCGGCGTGGGCGCGTCCACGTGCAACGTCGCCGGCAACACACCATGACGCATCGCCATCACCATCTTGATCACACCCGCGACACCCGCGGCGGCTTGTGTGTGGCCGATGTTCGACTTGATCGAGCCGAGATAGAGCGGGCCGCCGTAGCGCTCTTGCCCATATGTTGCAAGCAACGCTTGCGCCTCGATCGGGTCGCCGAGCGTAGTGCCGGTGCCATGCGCCTCGACAACATCCACTTCATCGGGTGAGAGCCCGGCATTGGCAAGCGCTTGGCGGATCACACGCTCCTGCGAAGGACCATTCGGCGCCGTCAGGCCATTCGACGCTCCATCCTGGTTGGTTGCGCTGCCACGCACCAACGCCAACACACGATGCCCGTTGCGCTGCGCATCTGAGAGGCGCTCCAGCACCAGCAACCCCACGCCCTCCGAGAACCCAGTCCCGTCCGCGGTCGCCGCAAACGATCTGCACCGCCCGTCAACGGACAGGCCACGCTGGCGGCTGAAGCTGACGAACACGCCCGGCGTCGAGAGCACAGTCACGCCCCCCGCCAGCGCCAACGAGCACTCTCCCTGGCGCAAGGCCTGAGAAGCGAGGTGCATCGCCACCAGCGAGGACGAACAGGCCGTATCGACCGTCACCGCGGGGCCCTCCAAACCCAACGAATACGCGACTCGTCCTGAGACGACGCTGCCGGCCAAACCCGTTCCCAGATACCCCTCCAGGTCCCCGGCCTGCCCAGGCCCGAATCCCGTCGCGTAATCAGATGCGCTGATACCCGCGAACACTCCCGTCGCGCTGCCACGCAGCATGGTCGGGTCGATCCCGGCGTGCTCGAACGCCTCCCACGCGACTTCCAACAGCAACCGTTGCTGGGGATCCATCGCCAACGCCTCACGCGGACTGATCCCGAAGAACGCAGCATCGAAGTCGCCGACGTCCTCGACGAATCCGCCATGGCGCACATAGCTCGCGCCCGCACGATCGGGATCGGGGTCGAACAGGTGCTCGAGATCCCAACCACGATCGTCGGGGAACCCCGAGATCCCATCCCCACCGGAAGCCACCAACTCCCACAGACTCTCCGCCGAGCTGACACCACCCGGATACCGACACGCCAAACCCACAACCGCGACAGGCTCCTCCGAGCGCGCCAGCGAACGCACGACCACACCGCGACCCTGCTCATCGTCCCGCGCCTGTGCCAGCAGGCACGCAGCCACAGCAGTCGGCGTGGGATAGTCGAACACCAAGGTGGAGATGAGCCTTATGCCCGTCGCTTCTTCCAAACGGTTGCGTAGCTCCACCGCGCTGAGCGAGTCGAACCCGAGCTCCTTGAACGCACGCTCAGGATCGATCGCCCCTGGTGACGCATGTCCCAGCACCGCTGCCGCGTGGCTGCACACGAGATCGAGCACCACACCCTCACGCTCGCCCTCCGCGACGCCCGCCAAACGCCGCGCGAGCGAGCCACCCGTGCCACGTTTGCGTCTTGTGGGCGAGCGGATCAGACCTCGCAGCAGGGAGGGAACTTGACCTTGGCGGGCTTGCGCTCGCCACATCGCCAGGTCGAGCCGGACCGGCAACAAGACTGCCTCGTCCAGGGCGCGCGCCGCATCGAACAGCGTCAGCCCCTGCTCGTTAGACAATGGGACTATCCCAGTGCGGCGCATACGGATCGGGTCAGCCGTCATCCCTCCCTCCTGCGCCCACGCTCCCCACGCCAGCGAGATGCCCGGCAGACCCTGAGCCCGACGGCACACCATCAACGCATCCAACACAGCATTCGCCGCCGAGTAGTTGCTGACACCGGGAGCACCGAGCGTTCCCGCTGCCGAGGAGAACACGATGAAGTCAGACAGATCGCACCGCTCGGTCAACTCGTGCAAATAGATCGCCGCATCCGACTTCGCACGCAGCACGCGCCCCAGACGCTCGCGATCCAGCGACTCGATCACTCCGTCGTCCAGGACCCCGGCGGTGTGGACTACTGCGCTCAACGGCTGCTCTGGCGCGATCGAATCCAACAGTCCGGCGAGCGCCACCCGATCGGCCACATCACATGCCTGCACCCGCACCTCGGCGCCAAGCTCTTCGAGCTCGGCTTGCAACTCGACGGCTCCCTCGGCGGCCGAGCCCCGACGACTCACCAACAGCAGGTGGCGAGCACCGCGCTCCGCCAGATGCTTGGCAACCAGCCTCCCAAGCACACCCGTACCGCCCGTGATCAAAACCGTGCCCTCACTGTCGAGCGGTGCCTGCTGTGCTGGTGGCTCGGGTGTGGCGACGCGCCTCAAGCGCAACGCGTGAGGCTTGCTCCCACGGATCGCGAGTTGTGGCTCATCCCCGTCGAGCAGGTTTGTCAAGGCTTCTGGTGAGAGCTCATCCCGGTCGAGATCGAGGAGTACGAAGCTTCCCGGGTGCTCTGCTTGGGCGCTGCGGACCAGACCCCACACGCCAGCACCGGCGAGACCGGGCGCCTCGCTGCCGTCGACTGCGACGGCGCCGCGCGTGAGCAACACCAGACGCGCATCGTTCAGCTGCTCGGTAGACAACCAAGACTGCATCATCGCCAGGGTCTGGTCGGCCGCGTTATGCACAGCCGCGGGAAGCTCACCATCGGTCACGACCGGAGCCACCACGACATCGGGCGGCGTTACCGCGGTCTCTTCGTCCGGATTCTCGCTGAGCGCCTCGGCGAGCGTGGCGAGGTCGGCGTAGCGCGGGGCATCCTCCAGACCCTTGACGCTCACGTCGCCGAGGATCGCAATGCTGTGATCGGCGCCGTTCGGGGAGAGCGCTGCGATCTCGACCCACTCGAGCGCGAACAGGGTATCGCGATCACCACCACTGCCGGCAGCAGCTCGCAGCTGGCCGACATCGACGGGCCGCGCGATGAGCCTTGCGACCGAGAGGACCGGCAGGCCGCCCTCGTCGCTCGCCGCAATGCAAAGCGAGCCCTCCTCCAGGCTCAACCGGGCGCGCAATACACTTGCGGGGCTCGCCTCCGCATGCACGCCGTGCCAAGAGAAGGGCATCATGCCCTGGCTCCCGTCGAGGTTATCGAACGTCTTCCCGTCCAGCGCGGCGAGGGCGATCGTTTGCAGGATCGCGTCGAATAGTGCGGGGTGGATGGTGTATCCGGCGCTGGTCTGTTCGTCCTCGAGTGCGACTTCAGCGAATACCTCTTCGCCGAGCCGCCATATCGCGCGCAGACCTTGGAAGGCGGGCCCGTAGTTGAAGCCGACCTCCGCCAGGCGGTCGTAGGCATGGTCGATGTCGATCGGCTGTGCGCCTGAGGGCGGCCAGGCGTCGATCGTCAGCTCGGGTGTGTTGGTGTTTGTGGGCGGTGTGAGTGTGCCGCCGGCGTGGCGTGTCCACTCGGTGTCGATGTCGTCTGCGGTGGTTTGTGCGGGGCGTGAATAGATAGCGAGCTTCCGGTGGTTTTCCTCGTCTGGCTCGCTGACGTTCAGCTGTAGCTGTACCGCGTCCTTTTCGGGTAGGACGAGCGGCGCTTCGAGTGTGAGCTCTTCGATTTCCTCGCAGCCGACCTCGCTGCCCGCGCGTAGGGCGAGCTCGACGAACGCGGTGCCGGGCAGCAGCACGGTGCCCAGCACCACGTGATCGGCGAGCCAGGGATGTGTTTGTAGTGAGATACGGCCGGTGAACAGCCACTCGTCCTGGCCGGCGACCTGCACGGCGGCGCCCAACAATGGGTGCTCGGCGTCGGTGAGTCCCGCGGCTGTCATATCGCCGGCGCGCGCGCGCGGTGAGAGCCAGTAGCGCTCCCGCTGGAAAGCATAGGTCGGCAAATCCACCCGTCGTGGCTGGTGCCCAGCGAACACAGCCCCCCAGTCGAGTTGCACGCCATGCACGAAGGCCTCCCCGAGTGAGAGCATGAATCGCTGCATCCCGCCCTCGTCGCGTCGCAGCGATCCGATCGCCGCGACCCCATCCGGTGTCGTTGAGGTCTGCTCGTCGATGGTTTCCTGCACCGCCATCGTCAGCACGGGGTGCGGACTCGCCTCGATGAACGTCGTGACGCCCTCGCCGATCAGCTCGCGAGTCGCTTGGGCGAACAGCACCGGTTCGCGCAGTCCGCGATACCAGTACTCCGCATCCAGGAGCGCGGTGTCGATCACCGCGCCCTTGGCGGTGGAGAAGAACGGCAGCTCGCTCGAGCGCGGCTGGATCGACGCAAGCGATTCGAGCAACCGCTCACGAATACGCTCCACTTGGACTGAGTGGGATGCGTAATCGACCGGGATCATGCGCGCACGCACCCCCTCGGCCTCGCATGCCGCCAGTACCTCCTCGAGCGCCTGCGGATCGCCTGAGACGACGGTCGAGAGTGGACCGTTGAACGCCGCGACCGACACGCGATCGTCCCAACGCCCAACAAGCTCACCGATCTCATCAGCGGAGACAGCGACTGACGCCATGCCCCCGCTGCCCGCAAGCTCGCCAAGCGCCTGGCTGCGCAACGCAACAACCCGCGCAGCATCGTCCAACGACAATCCACCAGCCACGCACGCCGCCGCGATCTCCCCCTGGGAATGCCCGACCACCACCGACGGGCGCACCCCACACGAGCGCCACAATTCCGCCAACGACACCATCACGGCGAACAAAACCGGCTGCACCACATCCACCCGCTGAAGCGAAGGCGCACCATCGACACCACGCAACACACCCTCGAGAGAGAAGTCGAGGTGAGGCGCAAGCGCATCTACACAGGCCTGCATCTGCTTGGCAAAAGGCGGAAACGACTCCCACAACTCAACCGCCATCCCCACCCACTGCGAACCCTGCCCGGGGAACATAAACGCCACCCTCCCGGCCCCACGCGCACGACCCCGAACCACCCCCGGCGCAGGCTCCCCAGCCGCCAGCGCGTCAAGACCACCCATCAACGCATCACGATCCCCACCCACAACCACCGCGCGGTGCTCGAGCTGAGCACGCCCCACCGCCAACGAAAACGCGACATCGACCGGCTCAAGCCCGGGACGCTCGGCGAGGTGCGCGCGCAGACGCTCAGCCTGGCCTCGCAACGCACCCTCACCCCTGGCCGACAGACACAACGGAACCGCAGGCAGCGGGGACTCCTGCGGCTCGCCAGAGCGCTCAGACTCCGCCGGCGCTGGCGCCTCCTCCAGGATCACGTGCGCGTTGGTGCCGCTGATCCCGAACGAGGAGACCCCAGCCCTGCGCGGATGCTCACCCCCGGACCACTCAACTGGCTCGGTGAGCAATCGAACCTCGCCCCCATCCCAATCGACATGCGGCGTCGGGGCGTCCACATGCAAAGTCGCCGGCAGCACGCCATGACGCATCGCCTCAACCATCTTGATCACACCGGCGACACCAGCCGCCACGCCGGGATGACCGATATTGGACTTGATGGAGCCGAGGTAGAGAGGGCCTTTGGAGCGCTCCTGTCCATAGGTTGCGATCAACGCTTGCGCCTCGATCGGGTCGCCGAGTGTGGTGCCCGTCCCATGCGCCTCGACCGCATCCACCTCATTAGGAGAGAGTCCGGCATTCGCGAGCGCTTGGCGGATCACACGCTCCTGCGAAGGACCATTAGGCGCCGTCAAGCCATTCGACGCTCCGTCCTGGTTGATCGCACTACCACGCACCAACGCCAACACACGATGACCCAAGCGCTGCGCATCCGACAGACGCTCGAGCACCAACAAGCCCACGCCCTCAGACCAGCTCGTCCCATCGGCAGCCGCCGCAAAAGACTTGCAGCGCCCGTCCAACGCCAGTCCCAGCTGGCGGCTGAACTCGATGAACATCGCCGGCGTCGATTGCACGGTCACACCGCCGGTCAGCGCCAACGAGCATTCTCCCGACCGCAATGCTTGGCAGGCCAGGTGCAGCGCCACGAGCGAGGAGGAGCAGGCAGTATCGATCGTCACCGCTGGTCCCTGAAGCCCCAGCGAATACGCAACTCGTCCCGAGACGACGCTCATGGTGTTGCCGGTAAGGCGCAACCCCTCGAACTCGGGCACACCGCCAGAGGCCGTGCCGTACTCTGCTGCGCTAGCTCCCGCGAACACGCCGGTCTCACTCCCACGCAGCGAGCTCGGGTCGATTCCTGCTTGCTCGAATGCCTCCCACGCGACTTCGAGCAACAGGCGTTGCTGGGGGTCCATCACCAGCGCCTCGCGCGGACTGATCTCGAAGAACGCAGCGTCGAAATCACCCGCGTCCGCCAGGAACCCACCGTGACGCACACAGCTCGTGCCCGCCCGATGGGGATCGGGGTCAAGCAAGCGCTCCAGGTCCCAGCCGCGATCGTCCGGGAACTCCGAGATCCCATCCTTCCCAGAAGCCACCAGCCCCCACAAGCCCTCAGGCGAACCGACACCACCCGGAAAACGACAAGCCATACCCACAATCGCGACGGGTTCCTCCGTGGGCGCCACCGAACGCACAACCACACCACGGCCGTGCTCATCGCCCTGCGCCTGCGCGAATAGGTATGTGGCGACGGCGGCTGGTGTGGGGTAGTCAAAGACGAGAGTGGAGATGAGTCGGATACCTGTTGTCTCTTCAAGGCGGTTGCGTAGCTCGACGGCGCTGAGGGAGTCGAACCCGAGCTCCTTGAACGCGCGTTGTGAGTCGATCGCCTCAGGTGAGGCGTGTCCCAATACGGCGGCTGCATGGCTGCGAACGAGATCGAGCACCACGCCCTCGCGCTTGCTCTCCTCGACATCCGCTAGGCGCCGCGCGAGCGAGCCGCCAGCGTTGCGTTTGCGTCTGGTGGGCGAGCGCACCAGTCCGCGCAGCAGCGCGGGCACCAGGCCTTGACGAGCCTGAGAGCGCCACATCGAAAGGTCGAGCCGGACGGGCAGCAGCACCGGCTCGCCTATCGTGCGGGCCGCGTCGAACAGCGTCAGCGCGTGTTCGTTTGAGAGAGGCACCATCCCGGTGCGGCGCATCCGCGCGAGATCGACCTCCGATAGCTCACCCGTCATCGTGCTCTTCTGCGCCCACAGCCCCCAAGCAAGCGAACTACCCGGCAGGCCCTGAGCACGACGGCGCACCATCAACGCATCCAGTGCCGCATTCGCAGCCGCATAATTGCCCTGGCCAGGGCTGCCGAGCGTCCCCGCTGCCGAGGAGAACACGATGAACTCGGACAGCTCACACCCCTCGGTCAACTCGTCCAGCCAGACCGCCGCATCCACCTTGGGGCCCATCACTCGCTCCAAGCGCTCGCGATCAAGCGACTCGATAACCCCGTCATCCAGAACCCCCGCAGCGTGCACCACGATCCCCAACGGGTGCTCAGAAGGCACCGACTCCAACAACCGAGTTAGCGCCCCGCGATCGGTCACGTCGCACGCCTGCACTCCTACCTCAGCACCAAACTCCTCAAGCTCGGCCTGCAACTCGCTCGCGCCCTCTGCGTCCAACCCGCCGCGGCTCACCAGCAGTAGGTGACGAGCACCACGCTCCACCAAATGCCGGGCCACCAGTCCACCCAACACACCCGTCCCACCCGTTATCAAAACCGTGTGTTCACCATCGAACCGTGTCTGCTCGGTCGGTGGCTCAGGTGTGGCCACGCGCTTCAAGCGCAACGCTCGAGGCTTGCTCTCACGGATCGCAAGTTGTGGCTCATCAGCGTCGAGCGCGAGCGTCAACACCTCCGGTGAGAGCGCGAATGCCTTGGGTAAATCCTGATCGTCGTAGAGGTCGATGAGCACGAAGCGCCCCGGGTGCTCTGACTGCGCGCTACGGATCAACCCCCACACACCAGCACCAGCCAACTCGGGGGCCTCCCCCTCCCCGACGGCGACCGCGCCACGCGTGAGCAACACCAGACGCGTATCACCCAGCCGCTTCTCGATCAGCCAGGACTGCAACAAATCCAGGGTTCGGTCAACAGCGTCGTGCGCGGCCGCGGGAAGCTCACCATCAATCGTGACCGGAGCGATAACAACATCGGGCGCACCCTCGCCGAGCGCCTCAACGAGCGTGGCAATGTCGGGGTAGCGTGGGGCGCCCAGGCCCTCGACCTCCACGTCGCCGAGGATCACAATGCCACGCCCGGCACCGTTCGTCGAGGGCGCCGCGACCTCGACCCACTCGAGGCCAAAGCCGAACAGCCCATCCCGTTGACCACCAGCGGCAGCGCGTAGCTGCTCCGCGTCAACAGGCCGCGCGATGAGCCCCTGGACCGAGACGACCGGGATGCCATCCTCATCGCTCGCCACAACGGCGAGCGCACCACCGCTCACACTCAGCCGGGCGCGCAACACTCGCGCATCGCTCGCTACGACGTGCACACCGTTCCAGGAGAAGGGCATCATGCCCCGGCTCCCATCGGCGTTGTCAAACGTCCCCTCGCCCAACGCGGCGATGGCTGCCGTTTGCAGGATCGCGTCGAATAGTGCGGGGTGGATGATGTATCCGTCGCTGGTCTGCTCATCTGGGAGTGCGACTTCGGCGAATATTTCCTCGCCCTGGCGCCATGCCTGGCGTAGTCCTTGGAACGCGGGGCCATAGTTGAAGCCGACTTCCGCGAGACGGTCATAGACATAATCCGCATCGATGGGCTGCGCGCCGGCGGGTAGCCACGCCTCAGTTGCGGGCTCGGGCGTAGTGTTGGTTGGTGTGAGTGTGCCAGTGGCGTGGCGTGTCCAGGGCTCTTCGTCGGGGTGATCGGACGATGCTTGCGCGGGGCGGGAGTGGATGGCGATCTCTCGGCGGTCTTGCTCGTCTGGTTCGCCAACGCTGAGCTGTAGCTGTATGGCCCCCTGTTCGGGCAAGACCAACGGCGCTTCGAGCGTGAGCTCCTCGATCCCCTCGCAGGCGACCTCGCTGCCGGCGCGCAAGGCGAGCTCGACGAACGCGGTACCGGGCATAACGGCCACTCCGAAGGCGACATGGTCGGCCAACCACTGATGTGTTTGTAGTGAGACGAGTCCGGTGAACAGCCACTCGTCCTGGCCAGCCACTTGTACCGCTGCGCCCAACAACGGGTGCTCGGTGTTGGTGAGCCCCACGGTTGCCATATCGCCAGCACCGGCGCGTGGTGTGAGCCAATAGCGCTCGCGCTGGAAAGCGTAGGTCGGCAAATTCACCCGTTGAGGCCGGTGCTCAGCGAACACGGCCTCCCAGTCGATCTGCACACCATGTGTGAACGCCTCGCCGAGGAACTGCATCAGCGACACGTCCTCGGGGCGGTGAGCGCGCAGCGCCGGCACCACCAGCGCGTCCTCGTCCTCCAAACAAGCGCTGGTCATGGCGCACAGCACGCCGTCGGGACCGAGCTCCAAAAACCGTGTTACATCCGCCGTCTTCAAATACGTCACACCATCGTTGAAGCGCACGGTCTCGCGCACGTGACGCACCCAATACTCAGGCGTGCACAGCTCCTCGTCTGCCGGCTCACCGGTCAGGTTGGAGACTATCGGGACCCCCGGTGCATTGAACGTGAGCCCAGACACGATCTTCCCGAACTGTTCCAGCATTGGGTCCATGAGCGGGGAGTGAAACGCGTGGCTGACACGCAACCACTTCATCTTCGTCTCTTCCCAGTGCTCGCTCCACCCCATCAGCGCGTCCCGCTCACCCGAGACCACAACCGCGTTCGGGGCATTGACCGCGGCGATCGAGAGACGATCATTCAATCCCTCGAGGCTCACGCGCACCTGCTCCTCGGCGGCCTGCACAGCGAGCATCGCACCACCCTCATCGAGGGCGCCCATCAACCGACCACGTGCGGCAACCAGGACACACGCATCCGCGAGTGAGAACACTCCGGCTACGTGCGCAGCCACCACCTCGCCGATCGAGTGGCCGATCAGGTAGTCCGGCCGCACACCCCAACTCTCGAGGAGCCGGAACAGCGCCACCTCCACCGCAAACAATCCAGCCTGCGTGAACTCGGTCCGATCCAGGGCCGCCGAGTTATCCGCAGCGAAGACCAGCTCCTTCAACGACAGCCCCAACAACGGATCCAACCCCTCACACACCGAGTCGAACACCCCCGCGAACACCCCAAAACACTCATAAAGCTCTCGGCCCATCCCCGCCCACTGCGAACCCTGCCCCGGGAACATGAACGCGACCCTCCCGGCGCCGCGAGCGCGGCCCCTCGACACGCCAGGTGCCGGCTCACCCGCGAGCAGCGCGTCGAGCGCGTCGAGCAGCGCGTCACGATCACCACCCACAACCACCGCACGATGCTCCATGCGAGCACGACCCACCGCCAACGAAAACGCCACATCAACCGGCTCGAGCCCGGAACGCTCAGCGAGATGCGCGCGCAGGCGCGCAGCCTGACCGCGCAACGCCCCCTCACTCCTAGCCGACAGACACAACGGAACCACCAACGGCCCGACGGAACGCTCGGCGCCGGGGGAGTGCTCGGACTCCTGCGGTGGTGGTGGCTCCTCCAAGATCACATGCGCGTTCGTGCCGCTGATACCGAAGGCGGAGACACCCGCTCGACGCGCCACATCGGTGCGGGGCCACCGCACCGGCTCGGTCAGAAGCGAGATAGAACCGGCAGACCAGTTCACCTTCCGCGACGGCTCGTCGACGTGCAACGTCTTCGGTAGCCGCTCGTTCTGCAGGGCCATGACCATCTTTACAATCCCCGCCATCCCGGCGGCCGCCTGGGTGTGACCGATGTTCGACTTGATCGAGCCCAGCCACAGGGGCTTCTCCGGAGACCGTTGTCCATAGGTGGCAAGCAACGCCTGCGCCTCGATCGGATCTCCCAGCGTTGTACCTGTCCCATGTGCCTCGACCACGTCCACCGCTTGCGCAGGGAGGCCGGCGTCCAGCAGCGCATCTTCGATGACCCGCTGCTGCGAAGGGCCGTTGGGGGCCGTCAAGCCGTTGCTCTCCCCGTCCTGGTTGACCGCGCTGCCGCGTATGAGCGCGAGGATCTGATGATCGAAGCGGCGTGCATCGGAGAGGCGCTCCAGCAGCAACACACCCGCGCCCTCGCCGAAAACCGTTCCGTCGGCGGCCTCTGCGAACGGCTTACAACGACCGTCGGCCGCAAGACCACGCTCGCGGCTGAACGCTATGAACATGTCCGGGTCGGGCATGACGGTAACGCCGCCCGCCAGCGCCAGCGAGGACTCCCCCCTTCTCAACGCCTGGCAGGCGAGGTGCAGAGCGACGAGCGAGGACGAGCACGCCGTGTCGATCGAGATCGCAGGACCCTTGAGTCCCAACGTGTACGCGACGCGACCGGACACGACGCTTGAGGAACTGCCGGTCAACCTTTGAGCTTGAAGATCTTCGAGCTGATTGCCTCCCGACAGGCCGTAGCCGAAGCTGCCGATGCCTACAAACACCCCAGTCGAGCTGCCGTGCAGCAAATCGGGGTCCAGTCCGGCGTGTTCACACGCCTCCCAACAGACTTCTAGCATCAGCCGCTGCTGCGGATCCATCGCGAGCGCCTCACGCGGGCCCACTCCGAAGAACGCCGCGTCGAAGTCCGCGGCGTCGTGGAGAAATCCTCCCTCGCGCACGTAGGTCGTACCGGGACGGCGCAGATCGGGGTCATACAGCGCATCGAGCTGCCAGCCACGATCGCCGGGGAACTCGCTCATGCCGTCCATGCCGGCATCGACGAGCTGCCACAGCCCGTCGGCGGAGCACACTCCACCCGGGTAGCGGCAGCCGATGCCGACGATCGCGATCGGCTCGCGGCGGCGCTGCTCGACCTCTCTCAGCTGGCGACGAGCCTTACGGAGATCGAGCGTCACCCGTCTCAGATAATCACGAAGCTTATCGTCTGAGATCGTCAACTCGGTACTCCACAAAAGAGTGAATGGCACAGCATCTGTTAAGAGACCCCAAACTCGCGATCTATGAGCTCGAAGATCTCGTCGTCGCTGGCCGTGTCGAGGTCATCCTCAGACGTCAGCTCCGCATCGATCGCCCCGTCCGCCGATTCCCATCTTGAGAGAATGCTCTTCAGGCGTGCCGCGATCCCGATTCGCTGAGCTTCCTCCGCCGATATGGCGGAGAGCGTGAGCTGTAGTTTGTCGAGATCGATGCCGGCCCCGGCCACGGGCTCGGCGGCCTGCGCGGAGATCTGCTCGAGGATATAGCCGGCCATGACCTCAGGGGTCGGGTAGTCGAAGGCGAGCGTTGCGGGTAGATGTGTGTTGGTTGCGGTGTTGAGCCTGTTGCGTAGCTCGACAGCCAGTAGGGAGTCGAATCCGACGTCCTTGAGTGGGCGTCGTGTGTCAATCGCGTCGGGGGTGGAGTGGCCGAGGACGGCGGCGATCTCGCCGCGTACGAGTCGAAGGACGATCCTGCGGCGCTCGTCAAGGGGCGCGCGCCGCAGCAGCTCGACGAACTGGCCGCTTTCCCCGCTCTCTGTTCGCACGGGCGCAGACGAGCGCACCAGACCGCGCAGCATCGCGGGAAGCTCGCCGGTGCTCGCGCGTGCTTGCAGAACGTTGCTCTCAAGCCGTACAGGGACGGTGAGGGGATCGGCGTCGGTCCATGCAGCGTCGAGCAGCTCCAGACCCTGCTCGGAGCCGATCTGGGCGACGCCGGAGCGGCGCATGCGCATCAGGTCAAGCTCGCTCAGGTGCCCTGTGAGACCCGTTTCCTGCTCCCACAGGCCCCATGCCATCGAGACCGCGGGCAGTCCCTGGGCACGGCGATGCGCCGCGAGAGCATCGAGGAACACGTTCGCCGCCGCATAATTGGCCTGTCCGGGCGAGCCGAACACACCGGCCGCAGAAGAGAACAGGACGAACGCGTCCAGCTCCTGCTCGCGGGTGAGCTCGTGCAGGTTCCACGCCGCGTCCACCTTCACCGCCATCACCGAGTCAAGCCGTTCAGCGTTGAGCTCGGCGATCGAGCCGTCGTCGAGCGCGCCTGCGGCATGCACCACCGCACGCAGCGGATGCTCGCCTCCGATCGAATCGAGCAGTCCCTCCAGTTGCTCACGATCGCTCACGTCACACGCGACGATCCTCACATTCACACCGAGCTCGCCGAGCTCCACTCTGAGCTCGCTCGCAGCGGGCGCCTCGGGCCCCTGCCTGCTCACGAGCAGCAGGTTACGGACACCTTGACGCTCGGCCAGGTGCGTCGCTACGAGCCTCCCCAGGGCCCCCGTCCCGCCCGTGATCAGCACCGTCCCGTCCGCGGCGGCCGATGAGACGCTCGGGGGGAACGTGAGCACGATCTTGCCGACATGACGAGCCTGGGCCATGAAACGCAACGCCTCCGGCACGCGACGCACATCCCACGCCCTCAGCGGTGGATGTTCGAGCACCCCGCGCTCGAACAGGTCAAGCAGTTCACACAGCATGCTCTGCGTCCGATCTGCTCCCGCTTCGATCAGGTCAAACGCTCGATATGCCGCCTTCGGCCAGCGAGCGGCGACCTCCTCAGGGTCTCGAATGTCGGTCTTGCCCATCTCCAAAAACCGCCCGCCCTCGCCCACCAAGTCCAGCGAGGCATCGAGTAGCTCACCCGTCAACGAGTTCAGCACGACGTCCACACCGGCCCCGCCTGTGCCGAGCAGGAAACGCTCCCTGAACTCGAGATCGCGCGAGGAGGCGATCTGCTCATCGTCAAAGCCGAGCGTCCTCAGCGTCCCCCACTTCCCAGGACTTGCGGTACCCAGCACTTCGGCCCCAAGCCAGCGTGCCAACTGCCCTGCGGCGATCCCCACACCACCTGTGGCGGCGTGCACCAGAACACGCTCACCGCGCCGCACTTTCGCAAGATCCACAAGACCGTAGAGAGCGGTGAGAAATGCCGTCGGCACAGCGGCTGCTTGCACGAAAGACCAGCCATGAGGGATCGGGACGAGGAAGCGTCTATCCGTCGTTGCCTCCGACCCAAAAGCGTGATCGAACAGCCCCATCACGCGATCGCCGACCGCCAGATCCTCGACTCCCGGACCCACCTCCAACACGACGCCCGCACCGTCCCCGCCGATCGCATCCCACTTCCCACCCATCTCCACAAGACCCAAAGCCGTCACGACGTCGTGGAAATTCACACCCCCGGCACGCATCGTGACACGCACCTGCCCGCGCTCGAGCGAGCCGCCGGACTCCGGCAAGGCCACTATCCGCAAATCCTCGAGCGTGCCCGCACCGCCAGACTCCACACGCCAACCGGACTCGCCCACGGGCGGCTTCAGCGCACCGCCATACCCGCGTACTAGCCGCGGCGCATACACCACTCCATCACGAACCGCCAGCTGCCACTCACCGCCAGTCCGGATCAACCCGACCGCCGTGCGCAACATATCCCAACAGTCATGCCCCTCATCCATATCGAGCAACCCCAACCGCCCGCCGCTCTCGGCCTGGGCCGAGCGCACCAAACCCCACAGCGGCGCATCGACAAGCCCATCCACATCCTCCCCCCCGCCAACCGCAATAGCGCCGCGCGTCACGAATACCAGGAGCGACTCGGCGAAACACTCCGCCTCCAACCATTCCTGCAGAAGGGCCAACCCACGAGCAGCGCTCATGCGAGCCGCCCCTGGCAACAACGGCAGAGAGTGATGCTCCACGCCGGACGAATCAGCAAACACAACCCTCGGCGGTGTCTCTTGCCCATCCTCGACGGCACCACGCAAAGACGCCAGGTCCGGAAAGACCGCACAATCGGCCGGCACCGCCACATCGCTGTCGGTCAACAAAGTGCGACCGTTCTCATCGCTCGCCAGCAAAGCCCACCCATCGCCATGCATCGATGAGCTGCCGTCACTCGGTGGCTTGCCATTCGCCCGCACGCCGCCCACAGAGAGCTCCCCATCCCGCGCCTGGAGCCGTTCGCTCTGAATCGCAAGCGGAGTCCATCGAACCCGATACAGCGAGTCCGTGCCGCCCACCCTGCCGGCACGCAGCTGCTCGGCCGAGACAGAGCGACTGAGCAGCGAGCCGACTGTTATCACGCTCGCGCCCGACTCGTCCACGGCAGACAGGGAAATCGAACCTTCGCCCTCTCGGGACAGCACGACTCTCAAGCAGCGAGCGCCGGCCCTCGAACCGGAATGCAATTGCACTCCACTCCAGGAGAACGGCAGACGCACATCGTCATTCCCCATGAAATCAGCAGTCTCACCATCACCTGCTGCCGTCGCGTGCAACGCGCAGTCGAGCAACACGGGATGGATCGCAAACGCCTCACCATCCATCCCATGATCAGCGGAGAGTGTGACCTCGGCAAACAACACGTCCTCGCCCCGCCGCCAAACCCCCCGCAACCCCTGAAACAGCGGTCCATACTTCAAACCGATGTCCGCCAGGCGATCGTAGAGTCCCTCGAACGGCAGCGGTTCACAGCCCTCTGGCGGCCACGCGCCCTTGAGCGCGTCGGCGGCCGCCTCCTTCATCGAGAAGTTCGATCCGCCAGCACAGAGGGTGCCCTCAGCATGTCTCACCCACTCAACAGGGCCCGCGTCAGGCTCCCCCTGGTTCCGACCCTCGCCATTGGACGGCTCCGGACGGGAGTACACGCTCACATGACGCAGACCCGGCTCCTCAGCAGCTGAGACGACGACCTGCAACTGCACCCCCACCCCGTCTTCCAGCACGAGCGGCGCCTCGATCACAAGCTCGCGCACGACCGCACAACCAACCCGCTGACCCGCGTGCAACACCAACTCCAGGAGCGCTGTCCCGGGCATCAACACGACACCCAGCACCGCGTGATCGGCCAGCCACGGATGGGAAGCAAGGGAGATGCGACCCGTGAACAACCAGCCATGCCCATCTGCGAGTGGGACGACCGCCCCCAATAGAGGATGCTCCCCCGAGCTCAAACCAACCGACGCGGGATCTCCACTGCTCTGGTGCTCAAGCCAATAACGCTCTCGCTGAAATGGGTACGTTGGCAGCGACACCCGCCGCGCGTCAGACCCATCGAACAACGACCTCCAATCGACCTCTACCCCGCGCACCCAAGCTTCTGCCAAAGAGATCGAGAAGCGCCGAGCGCCACCTTCACCACGACGCAATGAGCCCACCACACCCACTTCACCCGCCGTGGACACATCACCGGGTTCCTGACCTGCGAGCGAGTCCTCCGCGGTGTCCTGCACGCCCATGACAAGCACCGGGTGCGGACTGGTCTCGATCGCTGTGCGACACCCGTCTGAGAGCAACGTCCGCATCGCGCGCTCAAACCGAACAGTCTCACGAAGGTTGCGATACCAGTATTCGGCGTCCACCGTGGCCATGTCGAGCAGCCCACCCGTCACAGACGAATAGAAGGGAACCTCACCCGAGCGCGACTCGATCGAGGCACAAGCATCCAGCAACTCCTCACGGATCCGCTCCACGTGCACAGAGTGAGCCGCATAATCCACCGGGATCTCACGTGCCTTCACGCCCTCGCTCTCACAACGCGCGAGCAACCCCAACAACCCGTCGCGCCCACCAGACACAACCGCAGAGCTTGGCCCGTTCACCGCCGCGAGCGAGAGCTCACCCTCAAAATCGTCAAGCCACTCCGCAAGCTCGCGCTCCCCCAACGCGACCGACACCATCCCGCCCTCGCCCGATATGGCAGTCAACGCCTGGCTGCGCAGCGCAACGATCCGCGCCGCATCGCCCATGGACAAACCGCCGGCCACGCACACAGCCGCGATCTCACCCTGCGAATGACCCACAACCGCATCGGGGTGAACACCACACGCCCCCCACAACCTCGCCAACGCCACCATCACCGCAAACAGTGCAGGCTGTACCACATCGACCCGGTTCAACAACGCCGACCCACCCTCACCGCCCAACACATCCACCAGCGACCAATCTGTGAACGGTGCCAACGCCTCCGCGCACTCGGCGACGCTCTCCGCGAACACCGCAGAACAGGCCAGCAACTCCCCAGCCATGCCGACCCACTGAGAGCCCTGACCGGGGAAGACAAACGCCACGTCGCCACAGCCGCCCGCCGGCACGACACCCCCCACCAACCCCGCGGCAGATTCACCACCCGCGAGCGAGCCAACAGCTGAGGCCAAGGCCTCGCGCTCCCCGCCCACGACCACCGCCCTATGCTCAAAACAACTGCGATGGGTAAGCGAGAGCGCCACATCCAACGGGCGCATACCGTCATCGCGCTCCACCCACTCAAGCAAGCGCTCACCCTGAGCACCCAACCCCCGAGCATCCCGGGCGGAGAAGATCCAGGGAACCACGCCCTCACGCACCAAACCCACGCGCGACTGCCCATCGGAGGGCCCGCTACGCGCATCGAGCTGGCGCGCATCCGCCCCCAGGTCCACCGGACGCCCGGGATCGCAAGCCGGATCGGCCCCCAAGCGTGGAGCCTCCTCGATTATCACGTGGGCATTCGTGCCACTGATCCCAAACGAGGACACTCCGGCACGACGAGGATCGTCGCACGAGGGCCACGGCACCTCCTCGGTCAGCAGCGCCACGGCCCCCGCCGACCAATCGACCTCACGCGAAGGCTCATCGACATGCAAAGTCCGCGGCAGCAAACCATTCCTCAGGGCCATCACCATCTTTATCACCCCAGCCACACCCGCCGCAGCCTGTGTATGACCGATGTTCGACTTCACCGAACCAAGCCACAGCGGGCTCCCCCCAACCCGCTCGCGCCCGTAGGTGGCGAGCAGCGCATGGGCCTCGATCGGATCGCCCAGACGCGTACCGGTGCCATGCCCATCCACCGCATCCACCTGCCCAGGCGAAAGTCCCGCATTGGCGAGCGCCTGCATGATCACGCGCTGCTGAGACGGTCCATTCGGCGCTGTCATGCCGTTGCTGGCGCCATCTTGGTTGACCGCACTGCCACGGATCACCGCCAGCACGTCATGACCCAAACGTCGAGCGTCGGAGAGACGCTCCAGCAACAACACACCAACCCCCTCCCCCCAGCCAACCCCATCCGCGCTGTCCGCGAATGCCTTGCACCGGGCATCGGACGCCAAACCACCTTGGTACGCAAATTCACTGAAGAGCGCAAGGCTTGACATCACTGCCACGCCACCTGCCAGCGCCAGCGAGCACTCGTCCTGGCGGAGCGCCTGGCAGGCGAGGTGCAATGCCACCAGCGAGGAGGAGCACGCCGTGTCCACCGTCATCGCCGGACCCTCGAGCCCGAAGTTGTAGGCGATGCGCCCCGACGCAACGCTGGTGGAGCCGCCCGTGATGCCAAACCCCCCCAGCCCAGGCGGCAGGCCACGCGCCGTGCGGTGATAGTCCTGCCCGCCTACCCCGACAAACACCCCCGTGCGGCTGCCTTGCAGAGAGCGGGAGTCCACAGCCGCGTCTTCCAGGGTCTCCCAGCAGGTTTCGAGCAGCAGCCGCTGCTGTGGGTCCATCGCCACCGCCTCGCGTGGGCTGATCCCGAAGAAACTCGCGTCGAACTCCGCTGCGTCGTGCAGGAACCCACCTTCTCCGCGGTAGTCCTCACCCGGGCTTTTATAACCTGTGGCCTGCGGCCCAAGCACTTCCCAGCCGCGATCCGCAGGGAAGGGGGAGATCGCATCGCCACCTCGACACAACAGCTGCCATAGCCGCAGAGGCGACGACGCGCCACCTGGGTACCGGCAGGCCATGCCGATGATCGCCACCGGCTCTTCATCGGTGACCTTCGCCCGTGCAGGACGAGTGTTCGAGCGCTTCCCGGCGAGCTCATCGACCAGATGCCTAGCGAGCACAGCCGGAGTGGGGTAGTCAAAGATCAGCGTGGCGGGCAGGCGCACTCCAGCCTGGGTGACCAGACGGTTGCGAAGCTCCACGCCTGCCAACGAGTCGAACCCAAGCTCCTTGAATGAGGACTGCGCCTTTACAGCACCCGTTGCACCGTGACCCAGCACCCGAGCCGCCTCGGAGCGGATCAGGTCCAGGACGAGCGGCTCGCGCTGATCCTTTGCGGTCTCAGCCAAAAGCCTTGCCAGGGAGCTCGCCGCCACGTCCCTCGCACGCGGGCGTACACGCACCAACCCGCCGAGCAAGGGGTTGAGCTCACCGGTCCGTGCGCGTGCGCGCAATGCACCCATATCCAGGCGAGCCGACACCACCAGCGCCTCGTTGACCGCGAGCGCCTCGTCCAGCAGCGCGAGCCCCTCCTCCCGCGCGAGCGCCCTGACTCCCAGCTTGGCGATCCGCTCGCGGTCGAGCCTCCCAAGATGTTCGGTCATCTCACTCGCCTGGGACCACAGCCCCCAAGCGATCGAGGTGCCGGCAAGGCCGTGCTCATGACGATGCGAAGCCAACGCGTCCAGGAATGAGTTGGCTGCCGCGTAGCTCGCCTGACCAGGGCTCCCCAGCGTGCCCGCGGCTGCGGAGAACAGCACGAACATCGACAGGTCGCTGTCCTTCGTCAGCTCGTGCAGGTTCCATGCCCCGTCGACCTTCGCGGCAAGCACACGGTCGATGCGCTCACTGGTGAGCGAGCCGATCACTCCATCGTCGATGATCCCAGCCGTATGGAACACGGCATCCAACGGATGCTCGGGCGAAACAGCTTGGAGCACCTCCTGGAGGTGCTCGCGATCTGACACATCGCATGCCACCAGCTTCGCGTGCGCCCCCAGCTGCGTGAGCTCGGCCAGCAGCTTATCGGCGGCACTCGCGCGCGATCCCTGACGGCTCATCAGCAGCAGCCGGCGCACGCCATGCTCAGCCACCAGATGTCGAGCGAACATGCCCCCAAGAGCTCCTGTCCCGCCAGTTACGAGCACAGTGCCCTGGGTGTCGATCCGGGCGGGCAGCCGCAGGACGTTCTTGCCGATGTGCTGGCCCTGACTCATGTACCTGAAAGCCTGTGGGGCACGCCGCACGTTCCATGTCGTGACCGGTGAGAAGCCCAGCGCGCCGCGCTCGAACAAACGCAGCAGCTCCACCAATATCTCGTGCAGTCGGAGCGGTCCCGCTTCGATCAAGTCGAAGGCACGGTAGGCAACATCCGGATGATGAACAGCGAGCTCGTCGGGATCGCGAACATCGGCCTTTCCCATCTCGATGAAACGCCCGCCGCGCGGCAGCAGCGCAAGCGAAGCATCCACAAACTCCCCCGCCAGGCAATCCAGCACCACGTCCATGCCACACCCATCCGTCGCCGCGAGGAACTCCTCTCTGAAATCGAGCGTCCTCGAGGACGCCATGCGCGCGTCCTCGACACCAGTTGCGCGAAGCGCATCCCACTTGCCGGGGCTCGCCGTGGCAAAAACCTCCGCTCCCAGATGACGAGCGAGCTGCACAGCCGCCATCCCCACGCCCCCGGCGGCCGAGTGAACCAACAAGCGCTCACCCTTCTTCAGGCCGGCAAGATCGACCAGCGCGTAGTAAGCCGTCGAGAAGGCGATCGGAACCGACGCCGCTTGCGTAAACGACCAACCCTTCGGGATTGACACCACAAGGCGACTATCCACGACCGCCAAGGTGCCGATACCACCACCCAGCAACCCCATGACGCGATCGCCTGGGCGCAGATCGCGTACCTCCTCTCCAACCTCCACCACAACCCCGGCCCCCTCACTCCCGATCTCTGTCTCGCCCGGATACATACTGAGCGCCATGAGCACATCGCGGAAGTTCAGACCCGCCGCCCGCACCCGGACTCGCACCTCACCCGGCGCCAATGGGGCTTCCGCCTCGCGGCTGGGCAGCAGAGCGAGACCGTCGAGGGTTCCCTGCTGCTCGACGTCCAATCTCCAAGCGCCACCGTCCCGCGGTGAGGCAAGCACCCCGCTTGCGTACATCCCGGTTAGTCGTGGAACGAGGATGGCGCCCCGGCGCAACGCCACCTGCGGCTCGCTGAGGGCGAGGGCATGGACTAGAGCGCGCCAGGAGGCGTCGTCGCCGTCGGCATCGACGAGCACAAGGCGATCGGGGTTCTCAGATTGCGCCGACCGTACAAACCCCCATACAGCGCCGCTTGGGAGATCGCCCACGACCTCCCGCACGCCAGTCGCGACAGCGCCTTGGGTCAACACAACCAGCCGAGACTCGGCGAGACGCTCCTCCGCGAGCCACTCTTGCAGCGATGCCAGCACTCGATGCAGGGCTGTTTTCACCGCGTCGTTCACTCGCTCGGCACGCCCGTCTGCCTCGCCCCCATTTCCATCGAAGGGCCGCATATCCAGCAACACCACGTGTAATGACTCCCCCTCGCCATCGACCGCCTCTGCCAACGCCTCCATGTCCGCATAGGCCCGGCATTCGACGCCCGCCGAGCCCAACTCATCCGAGACAGCCTTGGCACACGTGACAAGCACCCGCGGAGGAGCGGAGGTGGGCGCGTCACTCGCGGGCTCAACCCAATCGACGCGGAACATCGCATCGTGCAGCGTGCCGTCACGCGCACCAACATCCTTCACGGAGAAGGGACGAGTGGCCAACGAGCCGACTGACGCAACGAGCCTTCCGTGCTCATCCCTGGCCACAAGCGATAGGGCGTCCTCTCCACTGGGCCAAAGACACACGCGCAGCGCGCGAGCGCCAGACGTCCTCAACATCACCTCGTTCCACGAGAATGGCAACAGCACACCGTCCGCGACGTCCCCGGCGCCGAGCGAGCCGTCGAAAGCCATCGCATGCACAGCCGCATCCATCAACGCCGGATGCAGACCGTAGGAGCCGGCCTGCTCGAGCTCACCGTCAGACAGCGCTACCTCGACGAAGGTTTGCTCGCCGCGCCTCCACGCATGGTTGAGCCCTTGAAAGACGGGACCGTACAGCAAGCCACGCTCAGCCAGGCGATCGTAAAGATCCTCCACCTCCACCGGCTCTGCTCCGTCCGGAGGCCATGCCTCATCCTCAAAGCGCTCGAGCAGTCCCTCGCGACCAGCGACATCGTGCTCGAGATGTGCAAGCGACCCAACCCCGTGGCAAACCCACTCCGTCTCGTCCGAGACGCTCAGCCCGGACGCAGACTCAGGACACGAATGGATGCTCACTGAGCGAGAGCCCGACGCGTCAACCTCCCCAACTCTCACCTGCAACAAGACCGCACCTTGCTCGCTCAGCACCAGGGGTGCTTGCAAGATCAGCTCTCGGACGAGCTCGCACCCAAGTCGCTCGCCGACATGAAGCGCGAGCTCGAGGAACGCGGTGCCAGGCAGTAGCACCCTCCCCAGGACGACATGGTCTGCGAGCCACGGATGCTCCTCCAGAGACAGCCGCCCAGTGAACAGCCAGCCGTCCTCTGCCAGTGCAACGGCGTTGGCTAGCAGGGGATGCGCCATCGAGAGCCGACCTGCCGCGCTGACATCAGTTGCGTCTCGCCGACCTTGATCCAGCCAATAGCGCTCGCGCTGAAACGCGTAGGTGGGCAACGTCACGAGCCGACCACCTCCGTGTGCCGCCATCGACTTCCAGTCAACAGGCAGGCCGCCCACCCAGGCTTGTGCCAGAGCTTCAAAGAACGTCTGGGACTCCGGCCGTCCGTTCCTCAGCAGCGCCGCGACGACCGGCGGCTCATCATCCTGGTCGCCTTCGCAGAGGCACTCCCCGGCCATTGCGCTGAGGATGCCGTCCGGCCCCAGCTCCAAGAAGGTGCGCAACCCCTGCGCGCCAAGCCATCGCAGCCCATCGCCGAAGCGGACCGTCTCGCGCGCGTGATGCACCCAATAGACGGCGCTGCACAGCTCCCCCTCAACCGCAACTCGCCCGGTGAGATTGGACACGATGGGGATAGCCGGCGGCGAGTACGACACACTTCCGGCAACGCCGCTGAACTCATCCAACATGGGATCCATATGGTGCGAGTGAAACGCGTGCGAAACTCGCAATCGCTTTGTCTTCCGATCCCGCCGCTCCCAATGCGCTGCAAGCTCGAGCACCGCATCCTCGTCTCCGGAGACGACCACAGAGCTTGGCCCGTTGATCGCCGCCAGCGCAACCCGTCCGTCCAACCCAGCGATCTCCGCGAGCATCTCCCGCTCAGACGCCTCGACCGCCACCATCGCCCCACCCTCGTGCAAGCCATCCATGAGCTTGCCTCGCGCCGCCACCAGCCTGCACGCGTCCTGGAGCGAGAACACACCGGCGACGTGGGCCGCCGTCAACTCGCCGATCGAGTGGCCAATCAGGAAGTCCGGACGCACACCACAGCTCTCGAGCAGGCAAAACGACGCACGCTCCAGCGCGAACAGGCCGGCCTGGGCAAATACTGTGCGGTCCAGCAAGCTGGGTAAAGAGGGATCGGCCTGCTCGCCGTCGCCGAACACCAAAGCTCGCAGCGAGCAGTCCAACAGCTCGTCCAGTTGGACGCACGCCTCGTCGAATGCATCCCTGAAGACGGTAAAGGCCAAGTAGAGCTCGCTGCCCATCCCCACCCGCTGGGCTCCCTGACCGGTGAACAAGAACGCCGTTCCCGCCGAGGCGCGCGCCACTCCCCTCACGACACGCGCAGCCGGTCCGTCACCCTGGAGCCCGGTTGCACCCAGCTCGTGTAGAGACTCCAGCAGACGCTCCGAATCCTCCCCCAGGATCACCGCGCGATGCTCGAGCGCCGACCTGCCGGCGAGCGAGAATGCGATGTCTCGAGAACGCCGGCTGGGCTCGCCGCTCAAACACTCGCTCAAGCGACAAGCCTGCGCCCCCAGCGCCGCCTCGCTCTTGGCCGACAACACCCAGGGCACAGCTGAGCTCGCCACACCACTCGCGCCAGTGCCTGCGTCGCTCCCGCCGGCCTCAGCCCCGCCGGCCGCGAGCGCGCGTTGTTCGCACTCCTCGACATGCTCGAGGATCACATGTGCGTTGGTGCCGCTGATACCGAACGAGGACACACCCGCACGCCGAGGCTCGCCGTTCACCCAGGGATACTTCTCCGTCAGCAGCGACAGCGAGCCCTGCGACCAATCCACCTCCTGGGAGGGCGTGTCGACATGCAGCGTCTTCGGTAGCACGCCGTGGCGCATCGCCATCACCATCTTGATCACACCGGCAACACCCGCGGCTGCCAGCGTGTGGCCTATGTTCGACTTGATCGATCCAAGCCACAACGGACGATCGGGAGATCGATCCTGACCGTAAGTCGCCAGCAACGCCTGCGCCTCGATCGGATCGCCAAGCCTCGTGCCGGTGCCGTGAGCCTCGACAGCATCGACCTGAGCGCTCGACAAACCCGCGTTGGCGAGCGCCTGCAGGATCACCTTCTGCTGCGAGGCACCACTGGGCGCCGTCAGTCCGTTGCTGGCGCCATCCTGGTTGATAGCACTTCCGCGAACCACCGCGAGCACGGGGTGACCATTCCGTTGAGCATCGGACAGACGCTCCAAGACCACCACTCCAACGCCCTCAGACATGCCCGCGCCCTCAGCGTTGTCGGAGAAGGATCTGCATCGTCCATTCCTCGCCAGCCCTCCCTGGCGCGAGAACTCGATAAAGGCTCGCGGCGTTGCAAGGACCGTGACACCACCGGCGAGGGCAAGCGAGCATTCACTGGAGCGCAATGCCTGACATGCGAGATGAATTGCCACCAGCGAGGAGGAACACGCCGTGTCAACGGTCACGGCCGGGCCTTCGAAGCCGAAGGTGTATGCCACGCGCCCCGAGATCACACTACTCAAACCACCCGTCAAGCCGTACGCTTCCAGATCAGCCGGCGTGTCATATGTGGAATTGAGGTAATCATGGACGCTGAAGCCCGCGTACACACCCGTCTGGCTGCCCTTCAGCGACAGTGGATCTACGCCCGCGTCCTCGAGCGCCTGCCAACAGGCTTCCAGCAGCAACCGCTGCTGAGGATCCATCGCAAGCGCCTCGCTCGGGCTGATCCTGAAGAAGGCTGGGTCGAACTCGACCGCGTCATAGACAAAGCCACCTTCTCGAACATAGGCTTCACGCCCAGTGTCCGGCTGAAGCGCCTGCAGCTGCCACTCTTGCCACCCACGATCGGTCGGGAAAGCGGAGATGGCATCCTTTCCCGAGGCCACGAGCTCCCATAGCTCCCGCGGCGAGGAGACCCCACCCGGGAAGCGGCAGCTCATCCCCACGATCGCCACCGGCTCCTGAGTGGACCGGTGAGCGGACGGACCCACAGTGCGCGTGTCGTCGCCCGCGATCCGGTTGAGCAGATAGCGCGCCATCTCCTCAGGGGTTGGGTGGTCGAAGATGAGCGTCGCGGGCAATCTCATCTGGAGCATGTCGCTCAGTCGATTGCGCAATTCAATCGCCAGCAGAGAGTCGAACCCCAGCTCCTTGAACGTGCGACTGGGGTCAATGGTCTCCCCGGCTGAGTAGCCGAGCACGCCAGCTATCCGGCCATTCAGGAGCTCCAGCATCGCGGTGCGGCGATCTCGATCGTCGAGTCTCGCAAGCCGGCGCACGAGCGAGCCTCCGCGACCATCTGCGCCCGGTCGGGCAGGCACATTTATGAGTTCGCGCAAGAGCGCGGGCAACGCCCCGGACTTCGCCTGAGCATGCAGCGCGACAAAATCCAACCGAACGGGAACCGCGAGTGAATCGGACGTCAGGCTGATCGCGTCGTAGAGCTCGAGCCCCTGCTCGCGGGAGAGCGCTTGGACGCCCAGCCGCCTCATACGAGCCGCGTCGGCTCCGCTCATGCCGCGAGTCATCCCATCAACCCGGTCCCACTGTCCCCAGGCGATCGACCTTGCCGCCATGCCCCGCGCGCGGCGATGCGCGGCCAGCCCATCGAGGAAGGCGTTTGCCGCCGCATAGTTGGCTTGTCCCGCTGCCCCCAGAGTGGCGGCCGCGGAGGAGAAGAGCACGAACTCCCGCAGGTCCAAGTCCCGCGTGAGCTCGTGCAGATGCACCGCAGCATCAACCTTGGGGATGAGCACACGATCCAGCTGCTCGGTCGAGAGCATGTCGAGCATCGCGTCGTCGAGCACGCCCGCGGCGTGGATCACCCCCGTCAGCGGACGATCCTCAGGAATCGAGCCGAGCAGCTCTTCGAGCTGCGACCTGTCCGAGACGTCACATGTGGCAATTTGCACGCGTGCTCCGAGGGCGGTCAACTCCGCCTGCAAATCCTCGGCGCCTGGGGCTCGCATACCCCGCCGGCTTACGAGCACCAGATCGCGCGTCCCGTGCTCGACGACCAGATGCCTTGCCAACAGCCCACCCAGCTGACCGATGCCCCCGGTGATGAGCACCGTCCCATCCGCTTGGGTCTGCACCGGCGCCGGACCCGGTTCGGCGCGCGCAAGCCTCGGCGCGTATACCGCGCCGTCGCGTATCGCGAGCCGCGGCTCGTCTGCCGCGATCGCCATCGCCACAGCGCCGGAGAGGAGCCGCGCCGATGAGTCTTGGTCGTCGATGTCCAGGAGCAGCAGCCGCCCGGGGTGCTCCGATTGAGCCGAGCATACGAGTCCCGACGTCGCGCTGTCGACCAGACCCGGCACATCCTCGCCCGGTAGCGCAGCGACGGCGCCCCGTGTGAGGATCACCAGATGCGAATCGGCAAGCGCCTCCTCGGCGAGCCACGCCTGTAGCAGCTGGAGCGCCCCGTGTGCGCTCTCCCGAACCGCACGGTCGAGCCCTTGCGCACTCGGCGCGAGCGCACGCTCCCAGAGCACGATCTCGGGCCGACGCGAGCCGTCTTTCACCTCTTGCGCAAGCGATGCGAGGTCAGCGTGGCGGTCCGCGCTCGCACCCTCGTCGATCAGCAGGCACGCCAAGCGTGAGTCCTCGTCGCCAAGCACGGCCCAGTGCTCCGGCGGGGACCCGGGTGAGACGGTGAGGGGGGCCCAGTTGACGACGAACAGCGATCGGCGTGAGGTTTGGACACCCCTCACCTCATCCGCGGTGACAGTCCGCCTGAGCAGCGAGCCGACCGACGCGACCAGCGCGCCGCTCTCATCCACCGCGATCAGACCGATCTCCCCTTCCGCGCGCGCCGACACCGAGACGCGCAGCGAGCGCGCGCCCTTGCTGTGCAGGTCGACATCCCGCCAGCGGAAGGGCAGCCACACCTGCTCGTACCGCCCGCTCGCCAGCACCTCGGCGTGTAGCGCCGCTTCGAGCAGCGTGGGGTGCAGCCCGAGCAGATCCGCCTGTTCGTGCTCGCCCTCCGGCAAAGCCACCTCGACGAGCAGTTCCTCGCCGCGACGCCACATCGCGCCAAGTCCCTGCAACGCGGGGCCGCATCGCAGGCCGCTGTCGGCGAGCAGCTCGTATATGCCGTCGGCGCCAGCCGGCTCTGCGTCCTCCGGAGGCCATACTCCGGAGAGTCGCGAGACGGTCTCGGCGATACGGCCGTCGAGTGGCGATCGCGATGCCGCATCGCCGTGTGTGAGCAATCCGCTGGCGTGACGAGTCCAAGCGTCCCGCGAGCCGGGGTCTCCTCCCGCGAGATCCGCGAGATCCTCCTGGCGCGCGTATATCCGCACCGAGCGAAGCCCCGCATTGTCGGGCGCCCCGATCGACACCTGGATCTGAATACCCGACCGCTCGTCCAACACAAGCGGGTCCTCGAGCGTCAGCTCCCGCAGACGCTCACAGCCCACCCATGAGCCGGCATGCAGCGCAAGCTCGAGGAAAGCGGCACCCGGCAGCACGACGCGGTCCATCACCGCGTGGTCGGACAGCCACCGATGGGTTTGCAGGGACAGGCGCCCCGTGAACAGCCAGCCGCCGTCACCGAGCGCGACCGCGGCGCCGAGCAACGGATGCTCGCCAGGGATCTGACCGACCGAGGCAAGGTCACCGCCTGCGCCCGCATCGAGCCAGTAGCGCCTGCGCTGGAACGGGTAGGTGGGAAGCTCGGGGAGCTCTCTGCCTGAGCTTCCCAGCACCGCTGTCCAGTCGATCTGCACCCCGTGTACCCACGCTTCGGCCAGCGACCTGAAGAAACGCTCTGGCCCGCCGTCCTCGCGGCGCAGCGCGCCGATCGCCATCACCGCTCTGGGGTTTGCGGGACCGGCCGGTGCGTGGCTCTGCTCGCCGGCCGGCGCAACCGCCTCGATCGTCTCCTGGATGCCGACGACCAGCACCGGATGGGGGCTTACCTCCACGAAGGCGTCGATACGATCCTCGAGCATGCCGCGCACGGCCTGCTCGAACCGGACGGGCTCGCGCATGTTGCGATACCAGTAGTCGGCGTCCAACCCAGCCATGTCGAGCAACCCACCGGCCACCGACGAATAGAAGGGAATCTCCCCCGAACGCGGCTCGATCGAGGCACACGCATCCAGCAACGCCCCGTGGATCCGCTCCACGTGCTCAGAATGAGCCGCATAGTCCACCGGGATCTCACGCGCCTTCAGGCCCTCGCTCTCACAGCGCGCGAGCAACCCGGACAACCCGTCCCGACCGCCAGACACGACCGTCGAGCAAGGTCCATTCACCGCGGCAAGCGAGAGCTCACCCCCAAGATCGTCAAGCAGGCGGACAACCTCGCGCTCCCCCAGGGCAACCGACACCATCCCGCCCTCGCCCGCGATCGCGCTCAGCGCCTGACTGCGCAATGCAACGATCCGAGCCGCATCCCCCATCGACAGCCCCCCGGCCACGCACACAGCCGCGATCTCACCCTGCGAATGACCCACGACGGCATCGGGATACACGCCGCAGGCGCGCCACAGCTCTGCCAGTGAAACCATGACCGCGAAGAGCGCCGGTTGCACGACGTCGATCCGCTCGAGCCCCGGAGCGCCAGCAGCGCCTCGCAGTACCTCATCCAACGACCAGTCGACGTACTCCGCCAGCGCCTCCGCGCACGCATTCATCCACTTTGCGAACACGGGAGAGCGATCGATCAGCTCAACCGCCATGCCCGACCACTGAGCGCCCTGACCCGGGAAGACGAAGGCGACCCGACCCCTACCGCGGGCGATGCCCTCGATCACGGTACCGTCGGCGATCGAGCCGATCGCACCGCCATCGCCGTGCCTCGAGCTCAAGGCCCCGAGACCCGCCAACATCTGCTCGCGCGCGTCCCCGATCACGACCGCGCGATGAGCGTGGACAGCCCGCCTCGCGAGCGCTCTGGCCACGTCAGGTACGAGAGCTTCTTCATCGTTGGCGATATACGCCCCCAAGCGCTGCGCCTGTGCGGACAAGGCCTGCGCGCTGTGAGCTGAGAGCATCCAGCTCACACAGTCGGTACGCGATAGACCATCGACCTGGGACGCGGATCCATCTGTCCCCGCCGGCGCCTCTTCCAGGATGAGGTGGGCATTGGTTCCGCTTATGCCAAACGAAGAGACCCCGGCACGACGCGGCCTGTCACGGCATGCCCAGGGCTTGGGCTCTCTCAGCAGTGACAGTCTTCCCTCGGACCAGTCAACCTGCGAGGAGGGCCGATCGATGTGCAGCGTGCGGGGCAACACGCCATGGTGCATGGCCATCACCATCTTGATCACACCGGCGACCCCCGCGGCGGCTTGCGTGTGCCCTATGTTCGACTTGATCGAGCCAAGCCACAGCGGCTCATCCTCGGCACGATCGCGCCCATACGTCGCGATCAACGCCTCGATCTCGATCGGATCGCCGAGCCTGGTCCCCGTCCCATGTCCCTCCACCACCTCCACTTCGCCGCCCGAGAGACCGGCGTTCGCGAGAGCCTGTTCGATCACGCGCTGCTGAGACGGACCATTGGGGGCGGTCAAGCCGTTGCTGGCGCCGTCCTGGTTGACCGCGCTTGAACGAACCAGCCCGAGCACGCGATGACCGAGGCGTCGGGCGTCTGAGAGGCGCTCAAGCAACAGCACGCCCGCACCCTCCGACCAGCCGACACCATCGGCCGTGTCGGCATATGCCTTCGACCTCCCGTCTGGCGCGAGCGTGCGCTGGCGAGAGAGCTCGATCAGCGACTGGGGCGTAGCCAGCACGGTCACGCCGCCCGCAAGCGCCAGCGCGCACTCGTGCGAACGCAAGGCACCGCATGCCAGGTGCATGGCAACGAGCGAGGCGGAGCACGCGGTATCGATCGTGATCGCGGGGCCCTCGAAACCGAGCGTGTACGCAACCCGCCCCGACGCCACGGAGCCGGCGCTTCCGATCCCCAGATATGCCTCGAGCTCGGGAGGCGCCGACCCACCCACGCGCGCCCCGTAGTCGTGGTAGATCACACCCGTGAAGACGCCCGTATCGCTGCCACGCAACGAATCGGGTGACAGACCGGCGCGTTCGAGCACCTCCCAGCACACCTCCAGCTGCAATCGCTGCTGCGGGTCCATCGCGAGCGCCTCGCGTGGACTGATACCGAAGAACTCGGCATCGAACTCATCCACGTCATGGATGAACCCGCCTTCCCGCGTGTAGCTCGTGCCGCGGTGATCCGGGTCAGGGTGATAGAGCGCCTCGGTGGGCCAGCCACGGTTCGCCGGGAGCTCCGTGATCGCGTCGACGCCCGAGCTCACCAAATCCCACAAGTCCTCGGGAGAGCAAACTCCACCGGGGTAGCGACACGCCATGCTTACGATCGCAATCGGCTCGTCAGCCTCGACAGAGCGTCTCACGGCTATGACCTCGGCAGCCGAGCCCGTGAGCAGACCCACCAGGTGGACGGCCAAAGCGCGGGGCGTCGGATGGTCGAAGACGAGCGCCGTCGCAAGACGAAGGCCGGTCGCCGCGTTGAGCCGGTTTCGCAGCTCCACGCCTCCGACAGAGTCGAAGCCGAGCTCCTTGAACGTACGCTCGGCGGGCAGCGCCTCGGGCGAGGAGTATCCCAACACCGCGGCCGCCTCAGTCAACACGATCCCCAGCACCAGCGACTCTTGCGAGGCCGCGGACATGCCGTGCAGCCGCCCCGCAAGCTGACCTCGCGACCCCTGCTCCGGAGGGGACGCGGGCGAGGTGGCTTCGATCCCCACTCCGCGCCGCGGTGAGTCGTGCTTGGAATCATCAGGATCCCCGGCGGGACCTTCGGCGAAGACAGAGCTCTCCGCGACGGGGTCCTCTACCGCCGTCGAGGCCCCTGGCGGCTCGACGAGCCTCGAGGACCCCAGCCAATGGCGCTCGCGCTGAAAAGCATAAGTCGGCAGCCCAACCACCGGCTGACCGGCCGGGGCGAGAACGCCCTCCCAATCTACGTCGATACCGCGCACCCACAACGTCGCCAGCGAACGAAGGAAGCGCGCTGGACTACCCTCTTCTCGCTTGAGCGAATACGCGACGAGAGCGTCATTCTCCTCGCCGAGCGCACGATCCACCGTGTCCTGCAGCGCCGCCGTCAGGACCGGGTGGGCGCTGACCTCGAGGAATCCCGAGTAGCCGTCATCCAGCAGGGCGCGAACGGTTTCCTCGAAGCGCACCGTCTCGCGCGCGTTGCGATACCAATAGTGGGCATCCATCTGCGTGTGGGCCAGCACTCCCGCGGTGACGGTCGAGTAGAAGCTCAGCTCGCCCGGGCGAGGCTCGACGCCGTCGAGCGAGTCGATCAGGAGGTCCCTGACGACCTCGACCTGAATGGAATGACCCGCTCCGTAAGCGGCCGAGATCTTTCGCACGCGAGCACCGGCGGCCACGCACTCCTCGAGCAGCTCGGATAGCGCGTCCGTCTCGCCCGAGACGACCAGCGACGATGGACCGTTCACAGCGGCCACCGAAACCCGGCCTTTCCATCGCGCGATGCGCGATTCGATCTCCTTCGCAGGCAGGGCCACCGATGCCATACCGCCTTGCCCCGCCGCCGTCGTCAACACCTTGCTTCGCACCGCCACGATGCGGGCGGCTTCCGCCAATGAGATCGCGCCCGCCACGTGGGCCGCCGCGATCTCCCCCTGTGAGTGGCCTATGACAGCGGCCGCTCGCACCCCGCACGCGCGCCAGAGCTCGGCCAGGGAGACCATGACGCAGAACAACAGCGGCTGGACTACGTCGATTCGATCGAGTCCCGGTGCGTCCGGCGATCCTCGCAGCACATCGTGCAGCGACCAATCCACATGCGGGGAGAGCGCATCGCTGCACGCTTGAATTCGCTCGGCGAAGACGGGGGAGGCGTCGATCAGCTCCAACGCCATGCCCTGCCACTGCGAGCCCTGCCCGGGGAAGACGAACACCGGGCGCGGTTCGGCCCCAGAGAGGACGCCGTGGACGACGCTCGCCGTGGACTGTCCAGCGGCCAGCGAGCGAAGTCCATCCAACAGCTCCTCGCGCTTGGCTCCCAGCACCACGGCGCGATGCTCGAAGGCAGTTCGACCGGTCGCGAGCGTGGATCCGATGCCATCCAGCTCAAGGTCCGGATTTGCATCTATGTGCTCTGCCAGCTTGCGCGCTTGAGCACGCAGCGCCGGCTCAGAGCGACCCGATATCGGCCAGGCGACGATGCTCTCCCCCAGTGGACCGCCACGACGCCGGGAACGAGGACCCTTGAATGCCTGTCTGTTGGGGCTGGGCGCCTCGCCGAGGACAACATGGCAGTTGGTTCCCCCCAGGCCAAAGGAGCTGACGCCCGCAAGGCGGCCGGACTCCAGGCTCGGCCATGCCACCAGCTCTTGCTGTACCAGCAGGCCCAACTCCTGCAACGGGACGTCCGGTCGCGGTTGCTGGAAGTTGAGACTCGCTGGAATCTCGCCGTGCTTGATGCACAACGCCGTCTTCAAAAGACCGACGATGCCGGCCGCCGCCTCCAGATGCCCGAGGTTGGTCTTGACCGACCCCACCGGCAAGGGTCTATCCGCCGGACGAGCCGAGCCGAGTACCGCGCCTAGAGCCGTCGCCTCCACGCGATCTCCCAAGACGGTGCCCGTGCCGTGCAGCTCCACGTATTGCACCTGCGCGCGCTTGACGCCGGCGCGCCTGTAGGCAAGTCGGAGAACCTCTTCTTGAGCCGGTTGGCTGGGGGCAGTCAACATGGCGCCACCGCCGTCGTTGTTGACCGCGCTGGAGCGAATCACGCAATAGATCGAGTCACCGGCCGCCAACGCGTCGGACAGTCGCTTGAGCACTACCACGCCGCCGCCCTCACCCCGCACATAGCCGTTTGCTCGGGCATCGAACGTGAAGCAGCGCCCGTCCGGGGAGAGCCCTCCAAATCTGGCTGCCTGCAACAGGTTGGCCGCCGATATGTTCAGGTGGACCCCGCAAGCCAGCGCGAGCGTCGACTCTCCTCGGCGCACGCTCTCACACGCGAGATGCACGGCGACCAACGATGAGGACTGTCCCGTGTCGATGGTCAAGCTCGGGCCGCGCAGGCCAAGCGCGTGGGAAACACGATTGGCGATCATGCCGCGATTCAGGCCGGTGGCGACGTGGCGGGTCACCGCATCGGCGCCAAGCTCGTGGAGCAAATCGGCGTAGTCGCTCGATATTGCTCCCACGAAGACGCCCGTCTGGGTGCTTGTCAAGGCACCGGGAGGAGCCCCCGCGTCTTCGAATGCCTCCCAACACAGCTCGAGCATCAGACGCTGCTGGGGATCCATCGCGGCCGCCTCCTTCGGCGAGATGCCGAAGAACGAGCAGTCGAACCGGTCCACGTGCTCCAGGAAACCCCCAAAGCGAGCGGCAGGCGGGAGCGCCATGGCGGCCTCATCCGCGGGCCGGCGATCGGCGGGAATCTCGGAGATCGTGCTGGATCCCGCTCGCAGCAAGCGCCAGAATGCGGCCGGATCAGCCCCACCTGGCACGCGGCAGGACATGCCGACGACCGCTATGGCCGAGCCATCACGCATCGAGCGCGCCCCAGGGGGCGCATCCCATGCCAGCAAGGCGATGACCCGCTCCCGGCACGCTGCACACGCCCTTTACGATCTCTCGGCCTCCCCCAGTTTGAATCAGAATCATGCCGCTCGTCGCCAGAAGCCTCTTCCGGGGCGAGTCAGAAACATGAGTAGCGATACTAAGACAAGAAGCTCCCTCTTGTCAATCTTGCCGGTATGTTCTAGCCGGAGGCCTCAAATATCCGTCCAATACAGAGGTAACGAGATCAAGCATCGAAGCAAGCGGGCGGCCTGTGCATCTGTGTCAGCGAGCTGGAAGACTTCGTAAACATCTCCGGTAGGGTTGGGCTAGAGCTTGATCCCGAAGCTTCGCGCATACCGAGATGTTCTCCGGTTTTTTTGGATGGAAGATTCTTAGCTTTGCCCCGCTCGCGAGCGGTCGGCGACCTTGAGCTCAGAAGCCTCTATGTACAATTAAGGCGATAAACACAATGTCTACTAGTCGGAAGGACCGCAAGGGGACCCAGCGCGAGCGGCTGTTGGACGGCATGCTGGCCGCCACGGTTCGCAAGGGCTATCAGGGCGCCAACGTCGCCCAGGTCATTGCCCACGCGGGCGTATCGCGCCCAACCTTCTACGAGCACTTCGCGGACAAGGACGATTGCTTCCTGGCTGTGCACCGGGAGATCTCTGAGCAGCTATGCGAACGCGTCGGCGAGGCGGTCGCCGCCGAGCCGCCGGAGCGTGCCGTGCAGGCCGGCATCAAGGCGCTCATCATGCGCGCCGAAGCCAGGCCCGATCGCGCCCGGTTCCTGGTGAACGAGACGCTTGCGGGCGGCCTACGAGTGCTCGACGAGCACGACCTGACTGTGACGCACGTCGAGCAGATCATCGAACGATCTCGCGCCAAGGCATCGCCTAAGGCATCCACTCCCGACCTGCCCACCCGGGCGCTGGTCGGTGGGGTTTGCGGCCTGCTGGCTCCGCGATTGCGCCGCAACGAACACGATCTGCGCGCGCTCGCCGAGGAAATCACTGACTGGATTGACTGCTACTGCCAGCCCACCGTGCGCCACCGCTGGCGCACGCTCGCCCCCGGGCCGGCCCTGCCTCAGCCTGAGCACGTCTCGGAGTTCGCGATGCGCATACCTCCGGCCCTGCCACCCGGACGCCCCAAATTCAGCTCTGCGGAGGTGGTGCGCAACCAGCGCGAGCGCATCCTGTATGCGACCGCGGAGGTTGCCGCGCGCAAGGGCTACGCGACCACGACCGTTGCCGACATAACCTCGGTGGCCGGCGTGGACAGACGCGTCTTCTACGCGAACTTCCCCGGCAAGCAAAAGGCCTTCCTGGCCATCCACGAGATTGGCTTCCAGCAGTTGATGGCGGTCTGCGCAAGCGCATTCTTCAGCGGCTCGAGTTGGCCGGAGCGCATCTGGGAGGGCATCCGTGCGGGTACGCACTTCGACGCGACCTATCCCGTGCTGGCCCATATCGGCTACGTCGAAGCACACGCCGTGGGCAGTCCGGCGATACAGCGCGTCGAAGATAGTCACGCGGCTTTCAAGATCTTCCTGCAGGAAGGCTATCTGCAGTCGAGCACTCCTCCGCCACTGGCGGCACTCGACGCGATCACGGCAACGGTCTTCGATATCGGCTACCGGCAAGCGCGCAGTCGTCAAATCCATCAGCTACCACGGCTCACCCCATACGCCGCCTACCTTGTGCTCACGCCGTTCATCGGACGCGCAAAGGCAAACGATTTCATCGATGAGAAGCTGCGCGAATATGGGCTGAACAGCGGTTGGGAGCAAGGACGGTCGGCCGCATAGGCGGCTCCCAGGAGATCGACCCGTCCTAGCTCGCACCGGCCACTGAGGCCTGAGTGACCAGCGCGTCGGCCAGCCTGTCGATCAGGGCCGCCGCCCTCGCCACCGCTCTATCCAAGAGCAGGAAGCCATGCATCTGATCCTCGACGTGGACATGCTCGACAGGCACACCCGCCGATGCCAGCCTCTGTGCGTAGGCCATGCCCTCGTCGCGCAGCGGATCGAACTCGGCGGTCATTATGAACGCCGGAGCAAGGCCACCGAGATCCGAAGCTGAGAGCGGGAACAGGTAGGCATCCTCCAGATGATCGGGGCTGGGCATGTAGTTGCCCATGAACCAGCGTAGAGACGCCTCGTCGAGCGTATAGCCGGTCCCCCTTTCCCGGCGTGAGGGGAGACGACCGTGCCCATCGGTCATCGGATAGGCGAGGACCTGCAGATCCGGCATGGGCGCGCCGAGATCGCGCAGGAGCAGCGTGAGGCATGCCGCGGTCGTCGCTCCGGAGCTTTCGCCAACGAGAGCCGAGCACGTGGGGTCAGCCCCCAAACGCTCTGCGTTGTCGAGCAACCAGCGGTATGCCACGTGTGCGTCTTCCAGCGCCGCTGGATGTCGGTGCTCGGGTGCCCTGCGATAGTCCAGGGAGGCGAGCAACCATCCCGAGCGCCGCGCGATGAGACGGCACAGGCGATCGTGTGTGTCGAGATCGTTGAGCGTCCATCCGCCTCCGTGCAAGAACAGGGCCACCGGAAGCTCGCCCCTCGCGGGACGGTACAAACGCATGGCCAGAGCCCCATGGGGCGTCGGCAGCGAGGTGTCCTCGACAAGATGCAGAGGAATCGGCTGGCCTCGGGTGAGGAGAGCCGCGCGCACCTGCTCACGGGCCTCCTCCACCGTGAGGGTATGGATCTGAGGCGTGCCCGCAGCGCGCATCACTTCGAGCAGCGCCTCAGCCTCTGGGTCGAGCCGGGGGGTCATCGGCGCAGAAGCATGCCAGACGCTCTCAACGGGTGCATAGGGCAACGGAGGTGAGGATGATGCCCTCGCGCACCATCCACGCTCCGGGGAGCGTGCATAGCGGGCCGTCCGCCAGCGATGGGCCGGTCACCAGCAAGCGGGCGGTGAAGGTACCCTCGCTCGGATCGATCTCGAGGATCGCATCCTCGAATCCCAGCCAGCGCCTGGCAAGCGGGAACCATGCCTTGTAGACGGACTCCTTTGCGCTGAACAGCAGACGATCCCAGTGCAGCTCCGGTCGCTCTCGCTCGAGCCGATCCAGCCGCGGTAGCTCCTCCGGTCTTGCGATATCGCCAACCAAGCCGGCGGGCAGCGGCGCGTTGGGCTCCGCGTCGATGCCGATGCTCACAACCTCGCTCGACCGGGCCACCGCGCACGCTCGGTAGCCCTCACAATGGGTGATGCTGCCCACCGCCCCAGCCGGCCATACCGGCTCCCCACGCTCGCCGGAGGGGATCGGCGCCGCCGGAAAGCCAAGCTTCTGAAGCGCCTCTCGAGCACACGCGCGCGCGGTCGTGAACTCGCGTCGCCGCTTCTCCACCGCGCCGCTGACGACGAGCTCCTCCTGAGGAAAGAGCTTCGCGGTCATCGTATCCTCGCGCGCCTCGACGGCGATCGCGCCGCTGGGCAGGATCTCCTCGATCACGATGTCTCCGGGGGAGGCATTACCTGACGGAGCACAGCCCTGCGCGGATCGCGACGATGCCACTCCCGGGGATATCCGAGCGAGACCTCCTCAAAGCGAACGCCGTCGTGCCACGTCGTGCGGGGAATATGCAGATGACCGTATACAACCGCGGCGGTCCTGAAGCGACGGTGCCAGTCCGCGGTCCGCGTGGTGCCGCACCATTGAGCGAACTCCGGATGCCAAAGCACCTTCGTCGGAGCATCGATGAGTGGAAAATGGTTGACCATAACCAAGGGGATATCCTTGTCACAGCTTTCGAGCCTGCGTTCGGTTTGCGTCACCCTCGCGTGACACCAGGCATCCCGGCTGTCATAAGGATCGGGGTATAGTAGGAACTCGTCGGAGCACACCACTCCGGCGCGGTGGGCGAGAGCCAGCGACTGCTCCTTGGTCGGGGCTATGTTGCGACCGAACGAGTAGTCATACAAGAGAAAGAGCGGCGCAATCGTGAGTGGGCCGCCGTCCCCATCCCATATGGCGTAGGGATCCTCTGGCGTGAGAGCCCCTATGCTTTTGCATATCTCCACCAGGTGGTGGTAGCGTCGCTCGCCGCGCAGCCCCACGCGCTCATCCGGCGTAGTCCAGAGGTCGTGGTTGCCCGGGGTCCACACGACCGTCGCGAATCGCTCGCCGAGCAGGCTGAGCGCCCATTCGAAATCGGCGATCGTCTCGCTGACGTCGCCGCAGACGATCAGCCAGTCACCATCGTTCTCAGGGCGCATACGCTCGACGATCGCGCGGTTCTCCGGATGGGTGATGTGCAGGTCGCTCACGGCCAACAGTCGTCCACGAGCGCTCCTCGGCCGCTCTCGGATCATTGGCGGATCATCGGCGCTCTTGGGTGCCCATCGACGCGATCATACTTGCGCCTCACACGCCCATCGACCGGGCAGCAAGAGCGCTATCGCGGAGCGATCGGCGACCAACCGGGCGCCGCGCGATCGGCAGCTGGCCGGCGAATGTGCCTGGCGAGCGCCTTCCGGTACTGTCCGGGAGTTCCAGCACGTCCCAATGTAGGAGCCACAATGACCGGAGGTCGCCCAAGATGCCGCCCTTGATCACTCGTGAGGAAGCACTCCAGCTCGGCGAGATCGAGGGTCACACCGAGATCGAAGCGCTCGTCGAGCGCGCATGGGCAGCCAGGGTGGAGGGCTTCTCCGATTCAACCGACATGTGCTCGCTGGTGAACGCCAAGTCCGGTGGTTGCGCTGAGGACTGCGGCTTCTGCGCCCAGTCGCGCTTCGCCGAGGCCGAGACGCCGATGCACGCGATGATGGACCCCGAGCAGATCCTCGAGCACGCGCGCGCCGCCGAGGCGGCCGGAGCGCATCGCTTCTGCATGGTCACCCAGGGCCAGGGCCTCTCAAAGCGCGACTTCGAGAAGATCCTCGAGGGGGCGCGACTGGTCGCCGAGAAGACCAACCTGAAGCGATGCGCCTCGGTCGGGCACATGTCCGTGGCACGCGCCAAGGCGCTCAAGGAGGCCGGCATCCAGCGTGTGCACCACAACGTGGAGACGGCGGAGAGCTACTACGACGAGGTCTCTACCACCGTGCGCTATGAGGGCCGCCTGCGCACCATCCAGGCGGTGCGCGAGGCCGGCCTCGAGACCTGCGTGGGTGGCATCCTCAACCTCGGCGAGAGTCGCGAGCAGCGCGTGGAGATGGCGTTCGAGCTCGCTGCGATCGACCCGACAAGCGTGCCGATCAACCTGCTCAACCCGCGCCCGGGCACAAAGTTCGGCGACCGCGAGCACATCGATCCGTGGGAGGCGGTCAAGTGGGTGGCGATCTTCCGACTGATCCTGCCCGAAGCCCTGTTCCGGCTGTGCGGTGGGCGCGTCGAGAACCTTGGGGAGCTGCAACCGCTCGCGGTTAAGGCGGGGCTGAATGGGGTGATGATGGGCAACTTCCTCACGACGCTCGGCTCCACACCCGAGGAGGATCGTGCGATGTTCGAGGGGCTCGGGTTGAACGTGGCGCGCCAAGCCGACAACGGAGCCAACCCGCGACCGGACAACCGCTCGGGCTGGCTGGACGGCGAGACGCCGGACGTCGTCGAGGAGCTGCTCGACACCGCCACGCCCGCATCCGAGAACGGCCTGGAGATCCGGATGTGGGATCCCTCCTCCCAACTGCGCTTCAAGGCCAAGCGCGCCGTCCCCCCGCGACCGGACGGGGGGGGG
>CAAGKR010512481.1_pt1 | contig 80317 bp, 61 predicted proteins | sample 2556971 | NCBI WGS metagenome assembly CAAGKR01 (sample SAMEA5207829, study PRJEB30636) | soil metagenome | biome: forest; feature: boreal; material: soil | place: USA | collected 2011-09 | depth 1 m | reverse complement strand
TTGCCATCCCATTTTTCCGGGATCGCGCCCTTCTTCCATCGGTTGTCGAACAAGCGATCGAACGCCGGCTTGAGCGCCGCAGGGTTGGTTCCGATCAACTCGTTTGTGCCGACTGTTACGGTCTCCGGACGTTCGGTACTATTGCGCAGCGTCATGCACGGGACACCCATTACCGTCGTCTCCTCAGTGATACCACCCGAGTCGGTGACGACTGCCTTTGCATTCTTCGTGAGAAAGATGAATTCGAGATATGGTTGGGGCTCGACGATCCTGACATTCGCCGGCAGGGCTATTGCCTCCTGCAAAGTCCTCGCGGTACGCGGATGGACTGGGAACACGACCCGATGTCCGCGGGATCCCTCCGCAATTGCGGCCAATGTCGCCTGAAGCTGACTCAGCTCGTCGACATTCGAGGGGCGATGCAGAGTCACGACAAAGTAGTTTCGCGGTTCGAGCTCCAAGTCGCTCCAGAATGGGGGGGGTTTGATCCGACCCATGTTCGCATTCAGCGTATCGATCATCGTGTTGCCGACGAAAAAGATCCGTTCCTCCGGTACCCCCGACCGGCGCAGATTCTGATTGGCCACATCGCTGGTCGTAAAGAAGAGATCCGTTATCGAGTCCGTAACTACTCGGTTGATCTCCTCCGGCATGGTCCAGTCTCCGGACCTGAGCCCTCCCTCGACGTGCGCGACTTTGATCTCGAGTTTCTTCGCTGCGATCGAGCATGCCATCGTCGAATTGACGTCTCCGACAACGAGACAGAGATCACTCGGCCGCTCCGTCAGGAGTTTCTCGTAGCGGACCATGATCGCCGATGTCTGTTCGGCCTGCGTGCCCGATCCTACCTCCAGATTGACGTCTGGCTCCGGGATGTTCAGCTGAGCAAAAAAATCGCCCGACATGCGGGCGTCGTAGTGCTGGCCGGTGTGCACGAGTCGGTATCGTAACTTGCTTCCCCCCGATTCTGCCGACTTCAGCGCCCGGATAATTGACGCGATCTTCATGAAGTTCGGGCGGGCGCCGGCAATGATATCGATGTTGGGACTGCGAGGCTGCGGCTTCACCTCAGCGCCTCCGCCACTTCGATAGTCACTCGGCTCACCTCAATGAGCTCGTCAAACGGGATCGGTGAATCCGCTCCTTGTTCGATGGCTCGCACGAATGCTGCCGCGCACGCTTTCTGTCCCTTGTCTTGTCTCAATAGTCGCATGTGCCCGAAGCCCGGCCAGCCGAAGCCGCTGAGTTTCCGAAAATTGTCCAGCTGTAGAATCCGCCCGCCGGCGAAAACCTCCAGCCGCTCTTTCGGAAACGACTTGTGACCGTTCGCTAGATAAAGGATGGTCCCGATCGACCCATCCTGAAATTGCAGCGTTATGCTCGCCTTGTCCTCCGTGAGGACATCAGCAGCGGCATTTCCAATAGCCGCTGCCTGAAACCCGCCGATCGGCGAGCCGCTGAGGAACCGCAGCAAATCGATAAAATGGCAGGCCTCACCAACGATTCTTCCGCCGCCAACGGCCGAGTCTTGCGTCCAGTGTTCTCGCGGTATCGCACCTGCGTTGACCGTCATCACAAAGGCCTTCGACTCCCGCATACCTGCGAGGAGAGACTTCATTTTCACGACGTGCGGCGCGAAGCGGCGGTTGAAGCCGACCATGAGCAGAGGCTCGTTCTCACCGGGTGAATCCGCCCGAGCACGCTCGATGGTCGCGAGCTGATCGAAAGATAGAGCAAGAGGTTTTTCTACGAAGACGTGCTTGCCAGCGCGCAACGCTCGATCGACAAGACTGGCGTGGCTGTCGTGTCGCGTGGTGATGACAACGGTGTTGATATCCGGGTCAGAAAGGACGCTTTCCGTGTCTGTCGTGGTGTCTCGAAAGCCGAACTTCCGTCCAGCATGAAGACCGCTGACACCGCCATTCGACGCGACTGTTCTTAAGTCGGCGCCTGCTTCCTTGAAAGCCGGGATCAGCACGGCAGTTGAGTAGTTCCCGGATCCGACGAAACCGACAACTGCTTTTCGGACATCCTTCCTGGATGTCGGCCGTGTCTGATCGGCGCGGAGCGATACCGTCGAACGTCGGAGCTCGCTATCCGGCTTCTGGAGAGGGGGCAGATACTCCAGCAGGATTCCCAGCGATGCTGTCTCGCCGGCAATTAGTGCGTACGCATTTTCTGCGTCGCTGATCGGCACTCGATGGGAGACGAGCGGCTTCACATCCAGGCGACCGTCCGACATCATGTCCAGCACCGCCTCGAAATTGCGTTGCTCCGTCCAGCGAACGAAGCCGACCGGATAATCGATCCCCTTGTCCTCGTAGTTGGAGTCGTAACGTCCGGGGCCGTAGGAGCAGGACACCTGGAAAGTCAGCTCCTTTGCGTAGAAGTCCGCGCGCGACAGCTCGAGTCCGGCGACGCCTACCAGCACGATGCGGCCGCGCTTGCGGCACATCAGCGCCGCCTGGTGAACCGGCTCGTTGCTCTCGGTGGATGCGGTGATGATGACGGCATCCACGCCGCGGCCGCGGGAAAATGCATTCGCGGCTGCAACCGGATCTTCGCCGGCTGAAAGGTTGACGACTTCCGCACCAAATCCTTTGGCGAGACGAAGTTTCTCGTGGTCGAACTCTATACCCAGCACGCGGCAACCATGCGCTCGAAGCAGTTGTACTGTCATCAAACCAATCAACCCAAGTCCGGTAACGACAACAGCCTCGCCTAACGTTGGCTGCACGAGACGTATTCCCTGGAGGCCGATCGCGCCGATCACAGTAAAAGCGGCTTCGTCGTCCGAGACCCCCTCCGGAATTCTCGCGCAAAGGTTCGCGGGAACGCTCACGACCTCGGCATGCTTCCCATTGGATACCACGCGATCGCCGATCGAGACATTATGGACGCCTACGCCCGCATCCATCACGACGCCGACATTGCAGTAGCCGAGTGTCAACGGCTGATCAAGCTTATTGAGAACGGATTCGATCGTCGGCAGAATCCCGTCGGTTCTGGCCTTGTCGAAGACCATCTTTACTTTGTCCGGTTGCTGGCGTGCTTTTTCGATCAAGCCGGCTTTGCCGAATTCAACGAGCATGCGCTCTGTGCCCGTGGATACGAGAGTCCGCGTCGAACGGACCAGCACCTCGCCGCGCGAGAACGCGGGACAAGGTACTTCCGCCACTTCGGTGGTTCCGGTTCTAAGGTTCTGCAAAACCTGTTTCAGATAGACTCCAATGGGATCGCAGTTACTTCTCAGCCCGAATCAACATGAACAGGCCCATTCCCGGAAAGAATCGCTTCAACAAGGAACGCGGCCATGCCCTGCGCGCGAAAGAAAGCAAGCCTCCTTCATGACGCTGGCCTGCAGACGAATCCAGGAGATCTCCATGAGTAAGGACTGTCCGAATCCTTACGTCATGGAACGCCGAGAAGAGCTCCCGCGCTTCCACGACTGAGTACGCCTTCGTGCCCGGGCTCTCAAGGCACCGGGAGTAAATCTGGCGCATAGACATCCACGGCCGCAGACGGAGCAACGCGTAGCGAGTCCATAACATTAGACCGACCAAGCTCCACTTGTGATAAATCATCACCTGCGCCTGCCCGCCAGGCTTCAGGACTCGAAAGACTTCATGAACGGCATCTTGCGTGGACGGACTGTGATGCAGCACTCCCCACGAGTAAACTCGATCAAAGTACCCGTCCGGAAACTCGAGGTGCTCGGCGTTTCCAACCCGCAGCTTCGACGAGAGCCCGTACATGGTTAACCGTCGTGACGTGTGTTCAATCGCCCTTTCTGTGAGATCGACTCCATACAGTTCGGCACCTGCTTTGGCGAAGCGTACGTGATCCGCGCCAAGGCCGACGCCAATCTCGAGGATTCGCTGATCCTTGGCGCCTTCGAAGTCTGCGAATTCGGGTATGTATGGCTCTAATTCGTAACGCTTCATCGCCTGGGATTCGTAAGCCGATAGGTCAGACCCGTGGAGATAGAGATTTTCTCCGCACGAGGCTTCATTCCAATAATCGTGGACTTTCCGCGAGTCGTTACGCGACACGCGGCTCGAGACGATTAATAGGGTAAGAATCGACATAGGTTCTGCACCATATTTCAATGCTCAGGATCGAGAGCAACGTGTAGGCTGCGTCCACCTTGCCATTGTCGTTACGATCAATCAATCGGTGCACAGCCTCCGGCTCAAACAACCCCCGGCGCCGCAAGCTCTCTGTCGAGAGTATGTCTGCCAGTAGCGGGCGAAGCTCGTTTCGCATCCACCGCCGCAGCGGTGCGCCAAATCCAGATTTTGGGCGATAGATCACGTCGCGGGGCAAAAACGGCTCCATGCTCTTCTTCAACACCCACTTGCCAACGCTGCCCCGTTGTTTGAGTCGAGCCGGAATTCTCGCAGCGTAGTCGACCAAGTCCAGGTCGAGGAAAGGCACCCGGACTTCTACGCCAACAGCCATCGACATCTTGTCGGTGTAAATGAAATTATGGTCGCTCATAAAGAATCTCTGCTCGAGCGCCAGAACGCGATCCAGCGCAGGTACCCGCTCATTGAGCGGCGCGAGAAACTCCAGTAGCGGCGCTACCGCGGACGATTCGCCGAGCTGCGCGCGAAAATCTCGCGTATAAAGATCCAGCAAATCCGACTCGCTATTCCAGAGAAAGTAATTCGCCAGCCGCGCGTCTCCCCTTAGGCCGGCACCATTCAACGCTCTCGAGAGGCGCCTGAACAAAGGGCGACGCTGGTCCAGAGCGTGTGTCATGTGCTCAAAGGGAGCAAGAATTCCCTTGGGGACCCAATCCCAATAGCGTTGATAGTTTACAGCGACATGCCGCCGGTAACCGGTGAAAAGATCGTCACCGCCCGCTCCCGACAGCAGCACTTTCATTCCATGCTCGCGCGCAAGGCGGCTGATATAGAACACGTTCAATGGCGCGGGGTCGGCAAGCGGCTCGTCGAGCTGGCGGATCATGTACTCGACGTCAGTTGCCATTTTGCCTGCGTCGATGCGGACGACATCCAGGGAAACTCCAAGATGGGCGGCCACCCGGCGCGCGTACGGAAGGTCGTCGGTGGTCCCTTTTTCAGAGCCGCCGATCGTTTCGATTGTGAAGCAGCGGATATCAGGCGCGAGTTCCTTTGCGAAGGCAACAACAGAACTGGAGTCCAATCCCCCAGAGAGAAAAGCGCCAACTGGCACATCAGCCACCATTTGTCGGTGCACCGCCTGCCGCAAGTGATCAACGGTACCTGCAACGGCGCGGTTCTCGTCGAGATCCGGAGTCACGCCTCGGAACACCGGAAGCTCATACCAGGTCCACCGGCGCGTTATCCGACCCTGTCGGACAGTGAGTGCTTCGCCGGGCAGCACCTTTCGTACGTCGCGTAGTGGTGTACCGTCGCCCGGGCACCATAGAAAACTCAAATATCGGTGCAACGCGACGACGTCGAGGTCCCGTGCATCTGGCACGATCTGCATCAGCGCTTTGATCTCACTAGCGAAGGCAAACCCTTTTTTCGTCTCTGCGAAGTAGAGCGGCTTCACCCCTAAAGCATCGCGCGCAATCAACAACGATTGGTTGCGACTATCCCAAAGAGCAAATGCGAAAATGCCATTTAACCGGCCAAGCATTGCCTCACCTTCAGTGAGGTAAAGGCGGAGGAGAACCTCAGTGTCCGAATGCCCTCGAAAACGATGGCCCTTACCTTCGAGCTCCGACCGCAATTCGCGAAAATTGTAAATCTCGCCATTGAAGACCAGAACTGCCGAACCGTCTTCGCTTGACATAGGCTGGTGGCCAAGAGCGGAGAGCTCGAGGATGGAAAGACGGACGTGCCCGAGGCCAATCCGCGAGCGCTCGTCGATGAATTGACCGCGATCGTCCGGGCCACGATGAGATTGAATTTGACAGGCGCCTTCCAGAGCAGCCGCCTGGAACGAACCCGAATACCCCGCGATTCCGCACATGCTAAGACACCATCCGATTAGTCACGGACTCAGTGTCAGGCGGGGACGTATTCCTGTCCACGGCCGCCAGGATGCGATTGGCCGCCTGCTCCACGCCAAACTCGCGCTCTGCGAGCACGAACGCTGCGTCTCCCAACCGGCGACGCAATGCGGAGTCCTCGATGACTCGCGCGAGCGCAGATCGCAGAGCGGGTATGTCTCGCGGGGGAACTAGGAGCGCCTCCCTTCCCGAAGAAATGAGGTCCGGAATGTTACCGACGGCAGTCACGACGATCGCGAGCTTCGCGGCCATCGCTTCAATCATTGCATTCGGAAATCCTTCCGACCAAGACGGTAACACGAACACGTCGGCCTCTGCGAGCGCGTCGTCGACTGCCTTGCCCGTCAACCAGCCTGAAATCTGCACCACCGAATCAAGTCGGTGCTTCGCAACTGCGTCCCGGACCGCGGAGGAGGCATTCCCCTCTCCGACCAGGTTGAGATGAAATCGATGCGAAGCAGTCAGCTGGCGGCAAGCCTCAATCAGCTCCAGCACTCCCTTTTCGCGATCAAGCCAGCCAAGAAAAACTACGCGCACCGGCCGATCTCCATTGGTGAACCGGCGGTTCCGCCCAATCTTGAGCAGCGCCGGAGTAGCCGTCCAGTTCGGAACGATGGGAGCAGCATCGACTTCAAAGCCCAGAAAGTCCACCGCGAATTTCTGCCAGGCCGGCCCCTGACAGAGAATCGTTTGCGCACCACGCATCGCCAGCCGAACCCAACACCGCGTGAATAGGGACCCGTCACTCGCCGCCAGCAACGGGCCCCCACGCGGAAACATGCACACCGGAACTCCCCTGCTGCGGGCGTACCAGGCCATGGCGCCCTTCTCTACAACACTTGCACCGACAGCGGTGAACAACAGCACGGCGCTGGGCCGTTGTCGCTCGAAACGCACGAGATAGACGAAGAACCGCCGCGCGGCCAGCAGCGATCTGAGGGCAAGCGGCGGCGGTGGATGACTGACTTGCGTGCTATCGATCAGTGTTAACTCCGCTCTCTCCGAAAGAGAGGATTCCAGCAGGATCTTACAGCTGGTTACGATCCCCCCGAATATTTCTCGACCAGGAGGCGGGAAAGCGCCCACCACGAGAATTCGGGGTCGCGTTGCTTGGCGCGAGTTCCTCAGCACGCTAGGTCGACTCTGGAACGGTTTGCCCATACCATGAAATTCAGGATCTTCCAAAGGAGAAATGAACGATCCCTCGTCAGGGAAACGTGCTCCTCGTACAACGCCGTGATACGCACGCGATCGAGCACCTTGGGGTTTTCACGCTCGAACGTTCCCAGTTGGTCGAAGAATAGCGGCTTCAGCGAACCGCGCAGCCAGTATCCGTATGGCACGCCGAACCCGGTCTTCTTGCCATAAAGGATATCGGCGGGGACGACGCCTTCTAGCGCCTTCTTCAGCAGCCACTTCTTCTTGCCAAATCTCAACTTTTGTGGCCCGCTCAAGCGAAGGCAGAAATCAACGAGGTCATTGTCAAGGAATGGAACTCTGACCTCAACACTCGCCGCCATCGTGGAGCGATCGACCTTTTCCAGAAAGATGTCCGGAAGGATGATCATCGCATCGACGAACAGCATCTGGTTGACGATGTCCTCGCCCGCGAAATGGCTCTGGCATTCGAGGTATCGTGCAAACGGATCGACCTGACTGACCCGCCGCCTGAACTCCGGCGCAAACACTGCGGTTGGATCGGAGTCGCGATCCTCTTCAGTGAGAAGCAATGCCATGACTGAAGCAGGATGATGCGGACGAAGAGCATTCAAGTATCGTTCCCGCCGATAGTAACGCGCGTTGCGAGGTCCGAGATTGTTCACCAGTCTCGCGAGCGGCGCGGCGGCTCGTGCCTGCTTGAAGAAACTGAGGGTCGTATAGCGGCTGTACCCGCCGAACATCTCGTCTCCGCCGTCCCCCTGGAGCACGACCTTGGTGGAGTCCTTGATCCTTGAGGACAGGAGATATAAAGGAATGTTGGCGGCGTCGGAGAACGGCATGTTGTGACTGTCAACCATCCGCTCGACTACGTCCGCAATCTGGACACCAGAGACATGGACCTCGTGATGATCGGTGCCGAACAATTGAGCGACCCTCTTCGCCTTCGGAAGCTCATTGATGCCTTTGTCGAAATCAAAGCCTACCGAGTAAGTCGCGAGCTTGCCTTCGTAGTGGCGGGACGCAAAGGCGGTGATCGCGCTCGAATCGATCCCTCCCGACAGGAATATTCCTACCGGAACGTCGCTCACTAATTGGCGTTTTACGGCCTGCTCCAACAGAGCTCTTGTCCGGTTAACTCTCAAAGGCAGAGACGCCGTATCCTTCTTGCCGCCCGCATACTGAACTGGACTCCAATACTGCTCGATCTTGGAACTGAACGTGGCGAGGTCGAGCTCGATGTAGTGGCCAGGCAGCAACTTGCGAATCCCGCGGTAGAGGGTTCGCTCGCCAAGCGTCGTGCCGTAGTAAAGCCATTCGTGGACTGATGAACTGTCACACTTGGGCGTGCCGTCCTGCATTGTCAGCAATGCGCCGATTTCCGACGCGAATGTCAACGAGTCTGCTTCGAGCCGATAGTACAATGGCTTGATTCCCAACCGGTCCCGGGCGAGCCAGATCTTGCCGGCCTCTGAGTCATAGATGGCGAATGCAAACATGCCATTCAGCGAGCGGAAGGAGTCAACTCCCAGCTTCGCGAAGGTCCGCAGCACGACCTCGGTATCCGAACGGGAGCGCAGCTTGCTTCCGTCCAGCGATTTGGCGAGCTCGACGAAGTTGTAGACCTCGCCGTTGTAGGACATGACAAATCGGCTATCCGGAGTCGCCATCGGCTGACTCGCCTCATCGGACAGATCGATGATGCTCAGCCGCGCGTGCGCGAGCCAGACCTGGTTATCCGAGTACTGTCCGTGTCGGTCGGGCCCGCGATGACTGATGCTGTCCATTGCGAGCTCTTTCGTCCCGGCTGTGAGTCCAAGCTCAGTGCCCAATCGAGTCACCTTTCCGACTATGCCGCACACTGATACCGGCCTTCGTTACCGTGAGAGAGTTCACAACTCATTTGTATTGCCGGAAGTAAATCTGGAACCCGCTTAGCTGCCCAGTGGCGCGGGTAGACCTACAACATAATTCAGTTGAGCCCTATTGAAGGCTGGGGCGACGGTTCGGGAGAATGGCCTTCGTGTTCAGGCCGGCGCTCATACTCGGCCTTCTCGCCGCGAGTGTTCTCAATACGGCCACAATAACCAATGCTTGGAGTAGGCTGATGTATGCGCCAAACCATCCATTCATCAGGTAGAGGATCCAGGCAAGCCAAACGGCGTCCATCGCCAATTCTGGGCCTCCCATCTTCTTGACCAGCCATATCCCCGCATACCCCAACGCGAGTACGTAGATAAGATAAATGGGAGCCCAAAGGGGAAGGAGCCAAAGCCATCCTGTAAGTCCCAGTTGAAACACATTTACGAAGTCGCCGGCGGGAGCCTGACCCATCAACTGCGGCACGAACGAGTGCAGATCCGGAATCCCGCGGATACCGAGCACGCGGTCAACGGTGAATTGCGGCAAACCCTCCTCGAAGAAGTATTGGGCCGAGCCACCGTGCAACGCCGCGAGGATCGGAACGCGATCCTGAATGGCGCCGAGTACGCTCGACAGATGCTGGAATCTGCTTACGCCCCAGAGAGCGGTCGCCTGGACAGCCTCTCCAAGATCAGTCGAGAGCAACGTGTCCCGGAACGCCGCTATGAGGCCGACGTCGATTCCGGTATTGCCTATCGCGGCAACCCGGACGAGCCATTTGGCCAGCTGTAGGAATGGTGTCAGTGCCACGACAACCCCCATTCCAATGATCGCAATCCGCCAGCGGAATCTGTTCTGTCTGACCAGTCTCGCCGTCTCCATGAAAATGATCACGAGCCAAAAGCTCGACCAACCACGCACCACGTTGGAGGCAATGAAAAGACTGAGATTGGGATAGAAGAGCGGCGACTCCCGATAGAACCCGTAGTAGACCAGGAACAGAGTGTCGGGAACCATCAGTACAGCGACCCATTTCAGGGGTGAGGAGGACGAGCTGGCAGCCCCCGCGATATAGGACGTGTCCGTGAGCACGAATAACAGGAAAACCACCTGAACCACCAGAATCACCCAACCGACGCCTTCGTGCGTTCGGCTCGGCTTGACCGACGGTTGGGGCTCAGGCAGACGCCGCGTCTCTAGGATCCCGAATATGGGACCCATCATCAAGAAGTAGGAAAGCACGACGCCGAAAGTCGCGGCGAGAATTACGCCTCCTGATGGAACAGGAATCGAGGCGTAATCAGGGTCCAGCTCACGGAGCGACCAGAACATAGCCGCCGCAACAACGTTGGCCGTGACGTACACGCCCAGCAGAAGCGCTCTATGGTTTTTCACGCGCCTCTCAACCCGGAGCAGTGGCGTCTCGTGGACGACTTGAGAGCTCTCCAATGATTGCGAAGCCGGTAAACTGTCAACGCGATTTTCGGCCTATCCCTGAGCAGATAAATCAGACGATGCTGCATTCCCAGGAACGGCCTGCCCTCGGGACGGCTCTTGTTAAGGTATGTGCGAAATTGCTGGAGGTTTCCCCTTTCGAGATAGAGCAGTGAGAGTGCAGCGGTGAATTTGCTTATTCCGCGCTCGACGACTTTCTCACTCACTCCCAGCTCACGAGCTCTTTCCAGCGCGTCCAAGCTTCCTCGTATCGATTGCGGAAATCTCGGATTATTCACATCGCTCATGGAGTGGGCGACCTTTCTATACTCGCCCAGGACCTCGTCGATGTAACCGATCTTCCCGAGCGTCGCATGCTCAACGTGCAGCAACAAATCGACGCTTGGCACCGTCCTGGGCGGAAATTGATTTGCCGATCTCCGGTACATTTTGCTTGAGGCGACGAAAAACTGGTAATTCTCTACCAAGTAATCGAGATCAGTGACAGCTGGGTGAGACCGGGCGGGGATCGTCACGCCTGTCGTCCGGTTGTCCGCTCCCACGACTTCCACTTTGTGCACGACCATCACGCACTCGGGGTGCCTATCCAGAAACGCGACTTGCTTGGCCAATTTCCCGGGCAGCATCCGGTCGTCACCATCCACGTGCGCTATGTACTCGCCGCGACACGCCGCGATGACATCGTTGTGATTGGCGGTCGCGCCAACGTTCACGCCGTGGAAGACCGGCCGAACGATGTCAGGATACCTCCTTTGCGCCCGTCTGATTCGATCCTGCGTCCCATCGGAGGAGGCGTCGTCTCCGATCACGATCTCGAACGGAAAACTGGTTCGCTGTGAAAGAATAGTCTCGAGGCAATCCTCGACGTAATCCACCTGGTTGTAGCAGATGATCGAAACGCTTACCCGTGGTACGGTCGTCATTCGGAAACGCACCTTCATTTCCGGATTACTTCCAGCACCAGCATCCACGACACCCGCGACACCTTGAAGGGCTGGAGCAGCCCCAGGAGATTTGTTGCGTAATAGATCGGTCTCGAGATCGGTATTGGCAGCTTGGTGTGAAGACTCACGAGCCATGGAGAGAGGCGGCCTTCGCTGTAGACTTTGACTTCTCTCGCCAAGTCTAGCGGAGCGTAGGATTTAAGCGTGGCCGGATCCATGGTTTTCAGATTGTGCAACGACAGGTTTTCCGGGTCAAAGCGCCTTTGGAGACGACCATAGACCCCACCATAGTTGGGCACGACGATCAAGGCTTTTCCGCCGGGCCGAGCCAGGAGGATGTGCTGTCGGATCATGGCTCGCGGGTCGTCGAAGTGCTCGATCACACCGAAACTGCTGACGACGTCGAAAGAACCTTCAGGAAAGGTGTGGTTAAATGCGTCTTCGCATCGAATATCTCCTTTCAACCCTAGCGCTTTGAAGAGTTTTTTCGCGGCAATCGTTCCGGGCTGCGAGTAGTCTAGTCCCGCAACCTGTGCGTCGAGCTGCGCCGCTGCCCACGCCAGCATTTTTCCAGGGGCGCATCCTATCTCCAGATATCTGGAGCCCGGCTTCACGTGCTTCCGAAGAAACCGTTTGAGATCCCAGATCGCGACGTTGAGACTGGACGGCAAGCGTTTGGTTGTCGCCCGGCTCCAAGCGTTGTCCCAGTGTTCGACGGTGGTTTTCCGTCCTCCATCATCCATGTTTTCGTTTTTCTCCAAAGGGCGGACTCTGGGGCTCACGACTTCCTACGCAAGCTCGCGGGATCTTGTCGTAATTCTTCCTCGAATCCACGACGATCCTGAACCAGCCAGGATGAACAGGATAAGGGTTATGACACCAATTCCAAGCGCTGCGTACGCGCGAGTGTGCGGTAGTTGAAGCGTAACCCTAATAAGGACTGCTCCAGCAAGGCTCAATGCCGCGATCGGAGCCACGTCAGACCTGAGCCATTTGCTATGAAGGCCCGGAACGAAGCGCTTGTGCACTCTGGGCACCCAGAACACGAAATACAAAGCGTTCGCCGCGAGCCAGGCGTATCCGGCGCCTATGGGACCGAAGCGGAAGGTCGCCCAGATCAGCATCGGAATCAGAAAGACGACGAACAGCGCGCTCCCAATCAGGTGCAGATACAAATCGCCTTTGGCGAATTGCAAATAAAATGGAAACGCGCCCAAGGCGAGGATACCATTGCCCAACGCATAGAGCGCAAGTATCGGCGCAGCTTTTTGGGCGATATCGGGATTACCCGTCCACACCCAGAGAACATCCTGGGCGAAGAGCGCGAGCACTAGTGCGACGGGGATCGCGTTTACGCCGACGAGTTGGGTCGCTTGCCTGTACAGGCGTATTAGCTCCGCTCCATCTCCAGACGCCGAATGCTTTGTGAGTCTCGGAAGGAGAGCGATGCTGACCGGCCCGCTAACCAGCATGACACCACTGGCAGCTAGCACCGCCAAAGTGAAATATGCGTAATCAGAGAGCGGCAGCAGCTTGGATAATACGAGCTTGTCGGTCTGTGTCACCAAAACCCAAACCGAGCTGGCAAAGGCCAGAGTCAGGGAGAACTTGAGCACGCTTCGCAAAGGTTCCCACGCCCAGGGAACGGGGGATGCCGCTTTAGGCAGCAATCGGTAGGTCTGCGTCACGAGGATCGCGAACTCAACCACCGCGATCGCCAGTTGATATACGAAGAAGATAGTTGGTGTTGCGCCTACGTACTTCAAGACAATGAGGACGCCCACGAACCGGGCCGTAGCGACTGCGATGTTGACCCCGGCGAGCCATACAAGGTGTTCGAGGCCGGTGATGGCGCCCCGATACAGGCCGCAGATCCAGCGAAGTCCAATTATCACCCCCATGAGGGCGACCGAACGGCGCACTTCAATCAAGGAGAGGTGTTGCACATTCAGCCAGCCGCGAGCGATCGCTCCCGATCCGGCGATCATCGCGACGCCGATGACAATGGCTACCGCGAAGAAAATTCCCTCGAGGGCTCGTAACAGGTGACGGACGCTATTCGCGTCGGTCGCGCCTCCATTGAACCTGGCAGTCTCTCGCGCCATGGTCGGCGTGAGACCCATGTCGAGCAGCTGGAACCATGCTTGAAGCATCGCGAAGAAGCCGACCAGCCCATACGCTTCGAGTCCCATGTAGCGGACATAGACGGGAACCATCACTATGCCGATCAGACTCACATAGATCTGATTGGCGTAGGTCGCCAGAATGTTTCTCTTTAGTGACATGACCGCTCTCGGCTATTTCTGCAGGCTATCGAGAAACGCTCTTTCCACGTCGAGCAGATTGCGGCTGCGTTCCTTGATGAATCTCGCCGGGCAACCGGCATAAACTCCAAACGGGTCACAATCCCTTTGCACCAGGCTGAGAGCGCCAATCACTACTCCGTCGCCAAGCGTCACTCCGGGGAGGACGATGGAACCGCTTCCGACGATTACGTGCTTTCCCATGACCACATCAGCGTGTTTCACACCCGTGAATTCAGCTGGAATGGTGGGATTCGTCATCGTCGAGCCGGAATAGTCGTCGCTGCTGGAATAGATCGATACCCGGGAGGAAATGTTGCAAAAGTCCGAGAGCGCGATTCTCCCGCGACCGATCAGGGACGAGAATACGGCAAGGTGGACGTTGTTCCCGATCGCGATCCCGCCCTCGCCGGCAGAAAGAACACAGAAATCATCGACGCGGACGTTGTCGCCCAGTGAGATTTTCGGACAGTTGTAGAACGATGCCTTGTCCGAGAGGGCGACATTCATACCCACCGATGCGAAACCCATTTTGTCAATCGCATCCTGGTCGATTCTCGCCATGTCAGCGGTCGCGGATCAAAGCGATTATCCGATCCTGATCATCCGGCTCAAGATCCGAGTAGATCGGGAGGCACAATACTCTGGAGGCGATCTCCGTAGCGATCGGCAGATTTTCGGCGCGCGCGGAATGTAGTCCCCGATACGGAGTGAAATTCGAGATCAGGGGATAGAAATATCGTCGCGCATGAATATCGCTTTCGCGCAGCTTGGCGTATAGCCCGTCACGACTAATCGGGTAAGGCGGGTCTATCAGGATTGGGAAATACGAGTAATTGGCGTTGTCTCCATTCATCTCTGGCGTAAACCGGATTCCCTTCACGTCGCGCAGGCGTTCGCGGTATCTCGCGTCGACCTTCCTGCGCTGGCAGATCGCTGCGTCGACGTACTGAAGTTGCAACAACCCAAAAGCGGCCTGCACCTCGTTCATTTTGCCGTTCACGCCGACCGAGCCGACAGTTACTTCGTCTTCGAACCCAAAGTTTTTCACTCTATCGAGTTTCAATTTCATTTCGGCGTCTTTGCAAACGACTGCGCCTCCTTCAAACGTGTTGAACACCTTGGTCGCGTGAAAACTCAGCATGGAGAGTTCACCCCAACTCAATAGAGAGCGATCGCCGTACCTGATGCCGAAGGCATGGGCGGCGTCGTAGATCACTTTGAGTCCGTGCGCCTTGGCAATCGCTTCTATTTCGTCGACCGCGCAGGGATTGCCATAAACGTGCACGGGCAGGATGGCAGTCGTCCGCGAAGTGATTGCAGATTCGATCCTGGCTGGATCGAGATTCAGGCTGGAGGGATCTATGTCCACAAACACAGGCTCGAGGCCGGTCCAGACCAGCGAATGCGCTGTGGCAACGAATGAATAAGGGGTGGTGATAACTTCGCCGGTGATCTCCAGAGCATGAAGCCCAGCGAGCAGCGCTGTTGCGCCATTGTTGAAAAGGACGACGTGTTCGACACCGAGGTAATCAGTTAGCGCCTGCTCAAGCTGCTGGTGAAACGGTCCGCCGTTGGTAAGAATCCGGTTGGCCCAAATCTTCTCGAGGTAAGTCACGAATTTTTCGAGGGGCGGAAGCGATGGCCTCGTGACGAAGATCGGCTGCTCACTCATCGGTGCACGTCAAGGAGGGAGCGAAGGTACATACCGTAACCGCTGTTGCCGAATGCTTGCCCCGCCTTTCGAACCGCGTCCGCCGAGAGCCACCCCTTGTTGAACGCAATTTCCTCGAGGCAGGCAATCTTATAGCCCTGACGCCGTTCAATAGTCTCAACGAATTGTGCAGCCTCGAGCAGACTCTCGTGACTCCCCGTGTCGAGCCATGCGAAGCCGCGGCCAAGAAGCTCAACGTGCAGGTCACCGCGCTCGAGGTAGGCTCGGTTTATGGAAGTGATCTCCAGCTCACCCCGCTCGGAGGGCTTCACTCCCTTGGCAATCTTGACGACTGAATTGTCATAGAAATACAGGCCAGTGACGGCATAGTGGGATTTCGGGTTAGCGGGCTTCTCTTCGATTGTCAGCGCGCGCATCTGCTCGTCGAACTCGACGACTCCAAATCGATGCGGATCCTTCACCTGATAGCCAAAGACGGTGGCCCCGCGTGTGCGCGATACGGCCTCGCTCAATTTCTGTGAAAAACCCTGTCCGTAAAACACATTATCACCCAGAACCAGACACACTCGCTGGTCACCAATGAATTCCTCTCCAATGATGAAGGCCCTGGCGAGCCCATCCGGCGCGGGTTGAACCGCGTAAGCGAGCCTGATGCCGAACTGGCTGCCATCCCCAAGCAATCGCTTGAACGCGTCGAGATCGTCCGGTGTCGTGATGATAAGCACGTCCCGAATCCCCGCCAGCATGAGGACCGATAGCGGGTAATAAACCATCGGTTTGTCATATATCGGCAGGAGCTGCTTCGACGTCGCGAGCGTGATAGGATACAGCCGCGTGCCTGAACCGCCCGCGAGAATTATCCCCCTTGTGGATGTTGCTTGCGTCACACGCCTCGCCTGTACGAATTCAGCGGGCAATCCGACCCTTGAACCAGCTCAATCTTCCGCGCAGGTCATCCTTGACCTCGACGAGACTTCCGACGAACTCATGGGCTTCCGCGTGGCCTTCTTCGCTGCGCCGGATGACCGTTTCCGACGTCACTCCGACAATTGCGCCGATGAATGCTCCAAACACCAGGCCGAGCAGAATGGTTATTCCCCGTCGCCGTGACTCGGGCAAGGTCGGAACCGAAGGAGACTCCACTACGGTGATCACGGGAGTGTCGCGAACCTCGCGAATGCGGACCTCTTCGTACGATTGCGTTAGCGTAGTGAACATCTGCTGCTTTAGAGTGACGTCCCTTTGAAGGCGATCTCTCTGGAACGTCAGATCGGGAGAGTTAGCAAACTGACGGTTGTTCCTTAGAAAATCCTCAAGTCTATCCTCCGACGCTCGAAGGTCCGCGCCGGCAATCTCTAGCCTGCCTTCCACGAATCTTCGTTCCGCACCAGCCTGCTCTTGGCGCATTCTCTGATTGAAATCGTTCACACCGCTGATCAGGGCGGTGACTATAGCCAGTGAAACGCTAGGCCAACGCGTTCCGACCGACAACTCTACCACTCCGGTCGGCTTTGCCACGGAAACGTTCACGAGTGTCCCCGTCAACACTCTCACTCCTTGCTCCTGGCGAGCTCTCTCCGTTGGCCCGGAGATTTCAAACAGGTCCAAGAATGGAATTCGCCGATCAGCTTTTTCCCTCACCACGATCGTGTCGGCCGCAACGCGCATTAGTAGTTCGCGGGATTTCAGAAGCCGGGAGTAAAACTCCGGAGAAAGCGCTTGATTACTACCTGGAAGCGCTACGCCGAATTGGCCTGCCAGGTTGGCCAGGCCTGACCGCGTCGGATCGCTTTGATTCTGTGGAATGAACGAAGCGCTCGCGAGATAGATGGGCGCTTTCGTGAACGCGATCAGTGCCGCGATCGTCGCCCCGGCTAAAGCCCAGCGAGCGATACGCCAGCGATTGCGGAGAAGAGTGGCTCCAAGAGCGAGAAGCGAGAACTCTTCGCTGTCCTTCCAGCCGCTTTCAGTCACTTAATTGTCTCGACAAGGGTCGCCGGCAATCCCGCGGCCATTCGTTCATAAGAACTGCGCAATTATTGGCAAGCACGCCCCCCAAAGTAACTCCGGGATTACAAACATGTATGCATAATAATTTACACGCGTCGAGGACTTGCTTCGATACTCGAACCGTCATCCGTGAGGGCGGCGTTTTGGCATGAATCGCCATCGGCCCCTCAATAAGCGCGGTCGACCGTGAATCGCAATAAATGAGCACGCTCCGACGTACATCGGATCCAAGCCCAGCGTACTGTTCCTTTCTCCTAGACGAAGATACCTTAGTTTCCTCGCGATCTCGCACGCATCCTGCTATTAGGTAGCAATAAACTTGTACTACCGCCCATACTACCAGAACGTCTGCAAGTGACACCTCTCAAGACTTTCCTCCCTAAGCGGATGAGAAATCGCCATCTCCTCCTGCCAGACGCCGCGTCGCTCGTTATAGCGCCGGTTATCGCATTCGCCGTTCGCTTCGAGGATTTCAGCTGGCTCGGCGAAAATTTACGGATGGTTCTGCCTTACATTTTCCTCGCAGGCCCGCTCCGCCTCGCCGTCTTTTACAGTTTCGGGATGTATCGGCGCCTTTGGCGCCAGGCAAGCATCGGCGAGCTCAAGCAGATCCTTGTCGCTGGCGGTGTCGCAGGCTTAGTTGCCGCAGCCATCGGTCTTTGGTTTATGCCGGCAAGTCAGATTACACCGAGCCGCGTTCCCTTCTCGGTCGTTTTCATTGATGCATTCCTGACCACCGCGGCGATCGCATTGCCCCGCCTCCTCGTTCGGACGATACGTCTCAAAAACCGCCGGCGGCGGCGTGACGATCCAGGCCGGCCCGCGCTGATCGTTGGCGCCGGTGACACCGCGAAACTCGTCGCCAAAGAGTTGATCGCCAATCCGCGCCTCGGCTTCGAGCCCATCGGGTTCGTCGACGACGATCCAACGAAGCAGAATCACATGCTGCTCGACCTCCCCATCTTCGGGACACTTAGCGCCATCAAGAGCATCGTGGAGCTGCATGGTGTCTCCGAGCTCATTATTGCGATGCCTTCAGCTCGCGGAGATGTCATCCGCAAAGTTGTGCGTGCCGGCCTCGATTGCGGAATCCCCACTCTGACGGTGCCCAGTCTTCCCGAGCTCATTACGGCCAAGACAAACGGGACGAGCCTTCGTGAAGTTGAAATCCAAGACCTCCTCCGTCGCGAGCCCGTAGAAACAGACTTGGCCGCGGTGGCGGAGTTGGCAACAGGTGAGACGGTGCTTATCACCGGGGCCGGGGGCTCGATTGGTAGCGAGCTCTGTCGGCAGATCGCCCGGTTGGCTCCCTCGCGTCTCGTTCTACTCGGTCATGGCGAGAATTCAATCTTCGACGTGCTTCACGAGCTGAGGGCCGATTTTCCTGCCGTTTCCTGGATACCTGTGATAGCCGACGTACGTGACCGAAAGCGGATCGCTGCAGTCTTCCGCATGCATAAGCCTCATGCTGTTTTCCACGCCGCTGCGCACAAGCACGTGCCCCTGATGGAAGCCAACGTGATCGAAGCGATCACGAACAACGTGTTTGGAACGCTCAACGTGGTCGATGCTGCGCTTGATGCAGGGTGCGAGCATTTCGTGTTCATCTCGACTGATAAGGCGGTTCGGCCCACGAGTGTGATGGGGGCCACGAAAAGAATTGCCGAGCTCATTGTTCAACGCGCGGCCTCGAAACACGACCGGAATTTCGTTTCAGTGCGTTTTGGAAACGTGCTGGGAAGCAGAGGCAGCGTCGTACCGACTTTCCTTCGGCAGATTCGCGCTGGCGGCCCAGTCACCGTCACGCACCCGGAGATGCAGCGCTACTTCATGACCATTCCCGAGGCGGTTCAGCTCGTCCTTCAGGCAGGCGCTCTCGGACGCGGTGGCGAGGTATTCCTGCTGGATATGGGCGAGCCCATCCGGATCGTGGACATCGCAACGGACCTGATCAGGCTCTCTGGGCTGGCAGTCGGGAGGGACATTGAGATCAGATTCACGGGCATGCGGCCAGGCGAGAAGCTTTATGAAGAGATGTTCTTCAGCGCAGAGAACGTCCTCGCCACAGACCATCCGAAGGTCTTGAGAGCGAGAAACGGAATTCTCCCCGAAGGCATTATGCGGCGAATTGATGCCCTCGTGAAGGCGGCTGAAGCGGAGCATCCGGACGACGAGCTCAAGCAATTGCTTCGAAATCTCGTCCCCGATTTTCATCCGCATCCAACGCATCCCACCGCCGCACCAGACGGGGACAAGGAGATTTCCGTTAGAGACACGCCAGTCACTGGAGCGCCAGCGCTCCGCGCATAGAAAGGCGCCTTCCCGGGCCCTTTTTTATCACCGATGTTCGGCAACCGTGGCACTGGATCTCGTTGCCGATCCGGTACCAGCCACTGAATAAAAGTGCTGGTACCAATCCACGAATCGCTTTACTCCAACCTCGATCGGAGTAGACGGCGTGAACCCGACATCCTTTGCAAGCGCATCGATGTCCGCATAAGTAGCAGGGACATCGCCGGGCTGCATGTCAACCATCCGCTTCTCCGCGACACAGCCCAGCGCGCCCTCGAGAACCTCCACCAATCTGGCAAGCTCCACCGGAGAGTTGTTTCCGATGTTGTAAAGCCGGTAAGGGGCGTTGCTCGTCGCGGGATCCGGATCGCGCCCATCCCACCCCGGATTCGGCACCGCGGGCAGGTCGAGCACGCGCACGACTCCCTCGACTATGTCGTCGATGTAAGTGAAATCCCTTTGCATCCGGCCGTGATTGAACAGCTCTATGGGCTCTCCAGCCAGAATCGCCTTCGTGAACAGGAACAGCGCCATGTCGGGCCGTCCCCACGGTCCGTACACCGTGAAGAAACGCAGTCCGGTGGTGGGAATCCGGTAGAGATGGCTGTAGGCGTGGGCCATCAGCTCGTTCGCCTTCTTGGTGGCGGCGTACAGGCTCACCGGGTGATCGACATTCTGATGCACGCTGAATGGCATGGCGGTATTGGCGCCGTACACCGAGGACGACGACGCATACACCAGATGCTTCACCCCGCTGTGCCGCACGCCCTCGAGCACATTGATGAAACCGACGAGATTGCTGTCGACGTACGCATGAGGATTCTGCAGCGAATAGCGGACACCAGCCTGCGCTGCGAGATGGATTACCCCGTCGAACCTTTCCGCGCGGAACATCTCCGCCATCGTCTTCGAGTCGGCCAATTCTCCGCGCAGGAATCGGAACCGTTCATGGGGACGCAGCTGCTCGAGACGCGCTTCCTTGAGCCGCACGTCGTAGTACGGGTTGAGGTTGTCGAAGCCGAGCACCTCGTCGCCTCTCGCCAATAGCTTCGCGGCCGTGTGGAATCCGATGAACCCGGCGGCCCCGGTTACGAGAATCTTCATGAATGAGTGTTATGGGAACAGGTTGACGCGCGTTTCACTGCCACCGAGCAAGTCTCACTGGTTCAGTACGCTGTCCCCTGATGCGTCGCTTCCGCAAGCGGCAGATCCATGATGAAATGGAAACGGGTTCCCTTCTTCGGGGTCGTGGTGACTCGCAGCTCGCTTCCGAGCGCTAACGCCAGTTTATGGCATATCGAAAGTCCCAGGCCTGCGCTCGAGAACGTGCGAGCCCTTCGTCCGTCGGAGCGCCGAAATGGCTTGAAGAGTTGCTCCATAACTTGAGCGGGAATTTCCCGTCCGGAATCCTGAACCGAAAACTCGAGGAGTGTCTCCGAGATCTGGGTTCCCTTGACGGTGACGACTCCCGACCCGCTGAACTTGATCGCATTGCTGGTCAGGTTGAGCAGAATCCGGTTCAGCACCGCGGGCAGGCCCTTTCTGACGTCGTTCCTGGGAAGAATCAGCTCCAGGCCAACGCCCTTCTCCTCTGCCATTGGCAGAACTATTTCCCTGACGGACGCGAACGTTTCCGCGATCGAGAACTCCGTCGGGCGCTCACCCACTAGCCGCGCGGCACCTCGCATTGAGTCGATCAGGTCGCACGCCAGCTGCATCACTCCCACCGACGCTCCGTAAATCAGACGTAGCTGCTGCTTCTGCACGTCGTTGATCGGTCCGCTGCGCTCGGTCCGCAGCATGTCCACAAGGAAGAGTATCGCGGCCAGCGGCGATCGCATGTCGTGCCCGATCTCGATCAGCAGCGCCGCGGCATCGCGGCCCGCCAGAAGATCGGGCGTCTGTTCCGGCGCGGCCATATCGAGAAGACACTGTACGTGCCCGAGCGCGCTCAGGATGTGAATTGCCTGTTGAGCGTCGCCTGGCTGCTCGGAGTAAACCTCGTTTACAAACCTCCGCCGCACGCATTCCAATACCTGAGTCGTCGATATCGACCGCGCGGGTGAAGCCGGGTTGGGAGAAACGCCAACGACTACACAGCGAACCGAATCCTGCAGCGAATCCAGGAATGGCGAGAGATCTTCCGAGGACACCGCCGGGCTGAATGTTTCCCGAGCGTCCTCGATTGCCTGATCGAACGCGAGCCAGACCCCGGGAGTGATTTCCGTGAGCGGCACCCGCTCAAGTTCACCACCGCCGGCAGCAACGGGCTCAGCTCTTTCGAGCAGGTTGTGACTCATCCGCGGCGCCATTTATTACCTGTCGGCCGAACCGGGAGCTTCCGCGAACTCTTCGCGCGTGAAGTTGTAGCGCTCGATGAGGCGGTAGAGCGTGGTGCGATCGATGCTCGCCATCCTAGCCGCCTTCGACATGTTGCCGCCGGCCTTGTCCACCACGCGCCACAGATACGCCTTCTCGAAGTTGCTCACGAGCTTTTCCCGCGCGGTGTAATACCCTTCGTCGAGCAAGGACGCCGGAATTTGCTTTTCCATCGATTCTTTGGGAGCAGACTCATAGAAGGGGATGTCCTCGGGCGTGATCGGCTGGCCCGGCTGGGCAAGAACCGCGAGATGCTCGATTACGTTCTGGAGCTCGCGCACGTTCCCGCGCCACTGTTTGGACCTGAGCACGTCCATGCTGCCTTCAGTGAATTGCGGCATCTTTTCACGCGAGCGATGGCGATCCCAATAGAAAGAGAGGAAATGGTTTGCGAGCAGAGGAATGTCCTGCACCCGCTCTCTCAGTGGCGGGAGCTTGATCAGAACCACGCGCAGCCGGTAGAACAGGTCCTCGCGCAGCATTCCGCCGGCGACGGCTTCCTGTGGATCACGATTGGTCGCCGAGATGAATCGAACGTCCACCGTCTGCTGGGTCTCGGCTCCTACCCTGCGCACGACTCCGTCCTGGAGAACACGGAGCAGCTTGGCCTGGAGACGCAGCGACATCTCGGTGAGCTCGTCGAGGAAAAGAGTGCCCTCATTCGCGACTTCCAGCAGGCCCGGCTTGTCGCGATCGGCGCCCGTAAATGCTCCCTTCCGATGACCGAACATCTCGGACTCGAGCAGATTCTCGGGGAGCGCGGCGCAATTGATCGGCACGAGCTGCTTCGCTGCTCGGCGGCTGTGACGATGAATGAGTTGTGCGATAACTTCTTTGCCCGTGCCGCTCTCGCCCGACAGCATGACCGATGCATTGGTCGAAGCGACACGGCGCGCGAGCGCGACTGCCTGACGGAATCCCGAAGCAACTCCAAGGCAGACTACCAGATCACTGTTTCCAGTGTGGCGAAGTGCGCTTGCGCTGACGTTCCGCGTATCTCGCGTAGCCGAGATCGTATGTACCGCGCGGCCCACGAGGACGTCGAGATGGGTCGGAGTGAATGGCTTGAGGATGTAATCCCAGGCGCCGATCCGGAGCGCTTCGAGGTTCGTTTCGACGCTCGGATTGCCGGTCATGATCACGACGAGCGTGTCCTTGTTCGCGGCGAGAATCGCCCGGAGGATCTCCATCCCATCGACCTGGGTCATGTAGAGGTCGAGCATGACGAGGTCGAAGCGGCGCCGCCGCACTAATTCGATTGCCTCTGTCCCGCTTCCTACCGAGGTGACGTCATATCCCTCGACCTGGAAGAAGCTGACGCAGCCTTCTCTCAGGCTGCGATCGTCGTCCACCACCAGGACGCTGATGGTCGACTTTGATATGGGCATTAGCCCGCCTACAGTGTCTGCTAGCTCCGGACTGGCGTGGGTTCCGGAGGCAGACTCGCCATTTGCAGCCATGATCTTTTCACTCTCTGCTGCGAGGAGACCTCTAAACAATTCCGCCAGCAACGCCTACAGCTGAGTCGGAATGGACGAACAGTTTTGGTGTACGGGTTTGCGCTTGAGTGCTCTAGAAGAGCTCTTCAGATGAGCTCCATCTCAAGCATCCACAACACAAATCATTTGTGGTGACAGCTGTCCACATGCCTAAGTGGAAGCACCTATCTGGGCTCAGCTTCAACTTCTGTCAAGACTTTCTTATGCCAAACTGTAAGCGGCATCCACTCCGGTTGTTGCAAGCGTGTGACAGGATTTCACTTCCCGCCGGAATCAGCATCGTCCCGCCAGTGATATAACCCCTTATGAACATTGATCTTATGCATCGGCAAAGTATCCGGGCGCCCAGAGCACACGGGATGCGTACTGTTCCCGCGCCATGGCGAAGTTTGCAACTTCACCTCACCCATCGACCGACAGATCGGCCGCCGCTCCGCGTTTGGGTTCCCTCCAGACATCGGCTGCGGCGCAGCCAGACACTGTCGCGTCTCGCATTTCGGCAGTCGCGTCTCGCAACCGGCGCGCGATCGTCGTAGCTACCCACCTCATCCTCGCAGCCGTTGCCTATCTGACCGCGTTCTTCCTGCGGTTCGATTTCCATCTCCCTGCCGCCGAGCTCACGCGGTTGATCCGGACCCTCCCCTATGTGCTCGTACTGCGGGTAGCTCTGCTCGAGTTCTTCGGGGTCTCCGGCGGATCGTGGAGGCACGTCGGCTCCCGCGATCTGGTCACCCTTTCCGTCGCCGCCACCGCGGGGACGCTGGCCCTGGTCGCCGCCCTGTTTCTTACCGGCGCGCTCGAAGGGATGTCTCGCTCTGTCTTCGTGATGGATTGGCTGATCTTCATCTTCCTCGCCGGCGGCGTGCGCTTCGCAATCCGCTGCGCTCGCGAGGGCCAGCTTCCTCTGCAGGCAGCGCACGGACGACGGACGCTCGTGATTGGCGCCGGCGAAGCTTCCGAGCGTTTCCTTCGCCAGACTCTTCACGATGGGCGCCGGGGGATGCAATTCGTCGGACTTCTCGATGATAACCCGTCGCACCACGGCCGCTCGCTCCACGGCGTGCGGGTGCTCGGTCCCACGAGCCAGCTTCAGTCGCTGGCGAGAAAGCACCACGCCGAGCTGCTCGTGATTGCAATTCCGTCGGCGACTGGCGAGGACATTCGCCGCATCGTGATGGGGTGCGAAGAAACCGGACTCGAGTTCAAGAGACTTCCATCCCTCGAAGAGCTTCTCGACGGTACCGGGCGGGCTGACCAGCTGAAGGACGTCGAGATCGAGGACCTTCTCGGACGCAAGCCCGTGTACCTCGACCTCGCCCGCGTGGAATCCGACCTCGCCGGCCAGACCGTCCTCGTCACTGGCGGTGCCGGCTCGATCGGTTCGGAACTCGCGCGGCAGATCGCTGGTTTCTGTCCCCGGCGTCTGATTCTCGTTGAGCAGGCTGAGACCCCTCTCTACTTCGTGCACCTGGATCTGATCAAGAGCTATCCCGGCCTCGAGGTCGTTCCCGTCATTGCGGACATCACGGACGCGAGCCGCATCGATGCCATCTTTGCGCAGTACCGTCCCGATTACGTCTTTCACGCGGCGGCGTACAAGCACGTCCCGATGATGGAGATCAACGTGATCGAGGCGGTCACCAACAACGTCCTCGGCACGCTGCGCGTCGCAGAATGCGCCGCTCGCCATCACGCGAGGAAATTCGTTCTCATCTCGACCGATAAAGCGGTGAATCCATCGAGCGTGATGGGAACCACTAAAAGGCTCGCCGAGCGTGTCGTCCTTGATTGGCAGAGTCTTCGCGCTTCGGCGACGGATTTCCGCGCGGTGCGCTTCGGGAACGTGCTCGGATCGGACGGCAGCGTCCTGCCGCTGTTCCGGAAGCAGCTCGCCGCAGGCGGCCCGTTGACCGTCACGCATCCGGATGTGCGGCGCTATTTCATGAGCGTCCCTGAGGCGGTGCAGCTGGTGCTCCAGGCCGCGGCACTACCCGCAGTTACGGGTCGTATCGCGATGCTCGACATGGGTCAGCCGATTCGCATCGTGGATCTCGCCGAGCAGTTGATTCGGCTCTCCGGGAGAATCCCGCACCGCGACATTCACATCACGTTCACGGGTCTCCGTCCGGGAGAGAAGATGGACGAAGAGCTGACGTCACTCGCCGAATCCAGCAGCGCAACCGAGGTCGAGAAGATCCGGGTCGTCGAGACGAGTGATTCGCGAGGCGCGTCGCTCGAATCCGGATTGCATTCGCTGTTCGCCGCCGTGGCCGCCGGCAATCAGTCGCAGATCTTCCGCGAGCTCAGGCGGCTGGTGCCGGAATATCGGCAGAGCGGCATGGAGCTGGAGATTCCCGTACCGCACGCTCACGACAACGCGCCGCTGGCGGCAGACCACGCGCGTGTGCCCGCTTTTCGACTTCCTGGTGATTACAGCCAGAAGCACTCGGCTGATTCACCCAACCACGCACTTCCAGCCTGACGACCATGCTACCCAAACCGAAATCATCCGTGGTGTACCGACCGATGCCGGACGGCGGCGTCCTCTTCTCATCGAGCGACGAGACTTACTTCGGCCTGAACCAGACCGGCGCCTGCATCTGGGAAAACCTCAGCCCCGTGCGCGACAGCATCGAGGAAGTTTGCGCCGAGGTCACCCGTCGATTTCCCGACGCCGAGCCGTCACGTGTGCGCGACGACGTCGGGAGGCTGCTGAAAGCGCTGACCGACGGCGGCCTGGTCGAGTCGGTCTGAATGTACGTGTCGAGCGGACTGAACCGGACGATCACCCGACTGGCCGACCAGGATCTGGTCGGCTGGAACGATCTCGTCAGCGCTCAGGTCGCTCTCCTCGTCGCTCAGTACCTAGTATGGACGCGGCCGCGGGGCTTGTTCGTGAAGGATGCGCAGCTCGAATCGCCGGGCGCTCAGGAGCCCATCAGCCTCAGATCGGACGTGTGGCGAAATGCATTTCGCGCGGCCGTCGCGCTCAGGCGTGTGGCCGACCACAGCTTGTTGAAGCCGAAGTGTCTCGTCCGCGCGGTCGCTCTCTCCCGGATGCTCGAGCAGCGCGGAATCACGGGAAGCCGCGTGCGGGTTGGAGTCCAGCAGCGGGCCGGACAGTTCTCCGCGCACGCCTGGGTCGAGCTCGGCCAGCGTGTGCTCGGCGATGATGCTGCGCACGTGCGTTCGTTTGCGAATTTGGTGGACCTGCAGATCGTATGAGGAGCCCTTCGTGTTCAAAGGCCCGGTAGCGTGACAGCGATACTCGGAATTTTTTCTGGCGATGGGCAGCCGACTGAGGATGCTCTCGTTACCCGCATGCTCGGCCGCATGGGCACTCGCGGTGGCGCGTGCGCGAGCGTCTGGCGCGAGGGTGGTGTGGTGATCGCGGTCAGCCGGCACGAGTGGGAATTCGGATCGGGCTTCAGCGGACCGGTGCTGGTCGTTCAGGACGGCGACTTGATCGTGGCCGCCGACGCCTCGCTCTACTATAGAGATGATCTGCGCCGAAAACTCTCCGACAAGGGCGTGCGGCCGAGCGGCCAGACTCCGAGCCATCTCATTCTCGCCGCCTACCAGGTGCTGGGCGAGCGGTGCGCGGAGATTCTGGAAGGCGATTTCAGCTTCATCATCTGGGACAGAAAAACGAGACGCGTCGTCGCGTCCAGAGACTTCATGGGTCGGCGTCCGCTCTTCTTCGCCGAGCTGGGAAATACGCTGGTCATCGCATCTGCAGTCGGGGGAATCCTCGAACACCCTCTCTGTTCAAAGGATCTCAATCTTCCTTCGGTTGCAGAGGCGATGGCCGGCTATGTCAGCTCCGACAGCGCCACCTGTTATCGCTGCGTGTCGCGCCTGCATGCGGGCCGGACGCTCGTTCGCGAGAGCAGAGGCAGGCTGCGCACGGAGCTGAATTGGGAGGCACCGACTTTTCACTCAGGGAGCTCCCTCTCATTTGACGATGCCGCGGAGCAGTTGCGCGAAATGCTCTCCGCCGCGGTCGCGGAGAGATTGTCGCACGTAGGAAGCTCCACGGTCTGGATGAGCGGCGGCCGTGATTCAACCGCGGTGTTTGCGGCGGGCATGGACGTCATCAGGCAGCGGTCGTTGGCCGCCGACCTCCGCCCTGTGTCCATCAGCTATCCCGAGGGTGATTCCGGACGCGAAGACGAGATGATCGAGTCTGTCGCCGCGCATTGGGATGTGCCCGTGAAGTGGCTCAGCATCGGTGACATTCCCCTTCTCGATCATCCCGCCGAACGTTCGGCTCAGCGTGACGAACCGCTGGCGCACGTGTTCGAAGGCGCGTACCACGCTCTCGCCGCGACTACGGCATCGATGGGCTCGCACGTCGCTCTGGACGGAGTTGGTGGAGATCAGCTTTTCCTGCGGTCGAATGTTCAGCTGGCTGATTTGTTCCGAACGGGCAATTGGGTCGCGCTGGCGCGAGACTGGAAAGCCGCGGGGTTGGGCAACAGCGGTTTCGTCACTTTCTTCCAGTGGGCCGTACAGCCAATGCTGCCGACGTCCATGCTGGTTGGCGCGAGACGCCTGCGCGGCGGACGTCCACTCCGTGCGTGGCTGCGCCGGCGCTTGCCACCGTGGGTAAGCGAGGACTTTACCAGACGGCACGAGCTCGAGGAATACGATCGCGTTCTGGCGCCGCGTCGTCGAGGCGAGACGGTCGGTTCGACGGAGTCGCGCTGGTATTTCACAGATCCCTTCTTCCCCTGTGTATTCAGGCTCGGTGCGGACTGCGCGCTCGAGCATGGTGTTGAGCTCCGGTCTCCGTTGTACGACCGGCGTATTGTGGAGTTTGCCGCTACGCGGCCGGCTTCCGATCACCCGGTTGGAATGGAGGGCAAGCGCCTGCTGCGTCACGCAATGCGCGACCTCTTGCCAACCGTCGTGTTGGCACCTCGGGAGAATCGGACGGGAACGCCGCAGGACTACACGGGGAACGCGCTGCGGGATTTCCTGAGCGTTCCCTTCGACGAGCGGTTCCCCTCATCCGCTCTCGAGAATCTCGGACTCATAGACGTCCCCGCGCTCGAGCGCGCGCGGCTGAAGTTCCTGCGAATGGGATCGTATGACTTGAGGCTTCCACTTCTGCTCACCCTCCACGCGGAGTTTTGGCTTCGCGCGCGCGGCATTGGCGTGCAAGCAGCCCATCCGTTCGCGGGGGATGAAGGACGATCGCTGTTTGCCAACGACGATGCTGCTTCCGAGCTCGTCGCGTCGAATTCACCGGAAGAGAACACCCCACTTTTTATCTGAGGATTCAAACATGTACGACACCCCACTGTTGGAACGGTATGGAACCCTTCGAGAGTTGACGGCGGGTCATCCGAGCGGCAACGCGAAGCGCCCCTCGGTCAATGACATCGCCGCGGTCTTCGGACAGGGCGACAACGACGGGTGCAACCTTCACGCGCAACCGAGCCCGCCGACTCATGCAGGCTGTCCGTTCTCGGGTTGAAGAACGCGTAAGAGAGGGGACTCAATTCACCGAATGAGAAGCCACCGAGCGTGACCGCGATTCTCGGGATCTTCCCATCCGATGGGCGTCCAACCGAAGACGCTCTGGTGACCCGCATGCTTGCACGCATGGGTCGCCGCGGCAGCGCGCGCGCTAACGTCTGGCGCGAGAACGGCGTCGTCCTGGCCGTCGCGCGAAGTGAATGGGAATTTGGCCCTGACTTTAGCGGACCTGTGCTCGTGGTGCAGGAGGGCGATATCGTCGTTGCCGCCGACGCCTCGCTCTACTACAGGGAAGAGCTGAGACGCAAGCTCGCGGACAGAGGCATACGACCCGGCGGAAACACACCGACGCATCTCATACTCGCTGCCTACAAGTGCTGGGGTGACAGGTGCGCCGAGAACATCGAGGGAGATTTCAGCTTCATCGTCTGGGACAGGAAGGCGCGCCGCGTCGTCGCGGCACGCGATTCCACGGGAACGCGACCGCTCTTCTTCGCCGACCTCGGCAACACGCTGATCATTGCTTCCTCGATGCCGGCGATTCAGGAGCATCCAGATTGCAGCTCCGATCTCGACCTGACGGCGATCGCCATCGATGCAGCCGGACTGATTTTCTCAACGAGCGACAGAACGGCTTATCGAAGCATAAGACGGCTGAACGGGGCGATGACTCTGGTTCACTCTGACAGGCGAACACGCCTTTCCAGACACTGGGAGCCTGCGACGGTTACGGAGAGCACCACGTCATCGCTCGATGACGGAGCCGAGGAGCTGCGTGCACTCCTGCGCGATGCCGTAACGGAACGGCTCGATCCCACAGGTCGCACAAGCATCTGGTTGAGCGGTGGATGGGATTCGACCGCAGTGTTTGCAACCGGGCAATCCATGCTGTCCGAGCGAGGCGAAGGTGACCGGCTGGTTCCGGTCTCCATGTCGCTCCCGGCGGACGATCCATGGTGTGAGACGAATCGAACCGATGCTGTCGCGGCCTACTGGGGCGCGAACATTCATTGGCTCGACAGCGAGAAGATTCCGCTCCTGGTGTCGCCCGAGACCAGCGCAGTCACGCGGCCCGAACCGTGGGCTCACGAGTACGAGCAGATGATGCGCGCGCTCGTGGATTCCTCGCGGGAAGCCGGCGCGCGCGTAGCGCTGAACGGACACGGCGGTGATTTCCTCTTTTACGGATCCCCGATCTTCCTGGCGGATCTGCTGGCCGGCGGACATCTCCTGCGGCTGTGGCGCGAATGGTCGGCGATGCCGGCGCGAAAGCCGCGTGCGTTCTTCGAGTACGCCATCCAGCCGGTGCTCCCCTTCCCGGCTCTCCGTACCATCGAACTGCTGCGCGGTGGCCGTCGGCTTCACGGTTATGTAGAGCGGCCCATTCCATTCTGGATCGATCGCACGTTCCTCCGGGACTCGGGTCTCGGCGAGCTGGCCGCAGCGGCAACGCCGCGGCCCCCGAGCGGTGTTTCTCGATCGAGCTTCGAGGCGCAGTGGATCCTCATGCAGCCTCACTTCGACCGCGTTGTGAGCACCACCGCTGGATTTGCGCTGGAGGCGGGTGTCGAATCGAGAATTCCACTTCTGGATCGCCGCCTGGTCGAATTTGCGATGAAGAGACCGTGGTGGGAGCGGCGATCAAACGGCGAGGACAAGCATCTCGTTCGCCATGCGATGAAGGACATGCTTCCGCGCGAAGCGTTGGCGCCCCGACCGTTCAAGACGGGATCACTCGGCGGCTATTTCGGGCGTGCGCTGGAGCGTGCGCTACCCGCACTGCTGCCCCTGACGAAAGCGCCGCTACTGGCGGAGCTGGGAATTGTCGATCGCGCCTGTTTGCAGAACGCGGCCAGAGTCTATGGTCGTGCAATGGGTAGTGACAAAAACGTCGGCGTACGCCTGCTCTCCACATTGCAGGCGGAGGTCTGGCTTCGCGCAAGAAGCGGAATCCACAATGCGGTTCCGTCGAGTCAACCAGAAAAAGCTGCCGGGTTGGTCGCATGACCAGCCTTCAGCAGCAGAGTGTCGCTGTCCACCGGTGGGCCGCGCTTGCGTCGGGCAATTTCCCGACAACTTCCGCAATGGGAGGAGAGATGTATGAAGCACCTGTCCTGGAACGGTATGGCACGTTTCGGGAGCTGACAAAGGGCGGCTTCACAGATATCAATGATGGCTTCACAGCCAACTCAACTGATAACTGCAGAGTCGAAGTCGGCGCTGGGCCGGGCGGCACGGACATCATTACGTGCCTCAGGTCCAATTGACCACATGCCGGGAGACCTCGAAAGAGGTCTCCCGGCATTCCTTTGCCCATTGATTCCCCATGCCTGACTATTCGATCTTCGGCGACTGCCTCCGCTCAGAGCTGCCGTTCTCCGACCTCCGACCCGCCGTGGGCGCGACTCCGAAATGGACCTTGCGTATGACACCTGACGCGGGCGAAAGCGAAGGCGACGTGATCGGCGAGATGCTGAACCCGCCGTGTGCCATCAGGCTGAGAAAGAACGATAAAGCTTTCAGATTGAGCCACTCGTGTACCGCAGAATACGACGTGTCACACGATGGCTCGAGCATCACCTGCGCACCCATCCCGGAAGCCGATTCCGAGTCGCTCCGCTACGACATCGCCAATCGCGTCATGGCGATAGCGCTGCATGCCGGGGGCGCGTTGTGTCTGCACGGGAGCGCGGTAAAGCTTCCGCAGGGAGTCATCGGATTTCTCGCGCCCAAGGGATACGGAAAGTCGACGCTCGCTTCAGCGCTAATGAAAGCAGGAGCGCAACTCGTAACGGATGACATGCTCGTCGTCGAGCTGAGCCAGCGGCCAACAGCGCTTCCGGGGATTTTTGGATTGCGATTGCGCGATGATTCGGCCGACAGATTCCTGGCCGACAGATTCCTGACTGTAGACTTTCGGAGCCGCCGCGGTGTGGACGGCAAGAACGTAGTCGACACGCGGGACGATGATCGCATGATGCTGCAAAAGGCTCCGCTCGCCGCGATTTACATCCTCGACCCCGTGCCCTTCATCCCCGGTGATCGTGTCCTCAGACGCATCAGCCTGGCGCCACGAATGGCGGCGATGCAAATGATCACCCACAACAGGATTGCCCCGCTCCTCGGAGCGGCGGAAGCACCAACCCTCCTCGATAGAACGACTGCACTGGCGACAAGGGTTCCGGTGTTTCGCCTCGAGATCGCACGGGATCTCGAGCATCTCGATGGAGTCGTTGACCAGCTGTTGGAGTGGCATCGTGCATCAGCCCCGCGTGAGTTGATCGCGCTATGACTGTCTCCGTCATGGCTCCCCCGACGCCGCTCCGGCGATCGCTCAGCACAGAGAGTCGCCCGGTTGCGATAAGTATCGAGGGCATCTCGAAGGAGTTCCCGGAGCGGCGCCGTTGGCAGGAGATCGTGCGGAGTCCTTTCGGAGCCCGCCGCATCCGTGTGCTCGACGACGTGCGCTGCGAAGTGAGAGCCGGTGAGTTCTTTGGGCTGCTCGGGCCGAACGGCGCGGGGAAAACAACGCTATTCAAGACGCTCATGGCTTCCATCACTCCCAACGGTGGAACCGCCACGATATTGGGACACGACGTCATCAAGGACGCCACCCAGGTGCGTCGGCTCGTAGCGTGCGTCCTTGCGACCGATCGCAGTCTTTTCTGGCGCCTTTCGGCGGAAGAAAATCTGCGGCTCTTTGCTACTCTCCATGGGCTCCACGGCCAGCAGCGCAAAGACAGGATCGATGAGGTGTTGCGGGCAGTCCAGCTTGACGATGTCGGCGTCAGGATGGTTGCAGCGTTCTCTACGGGGATGAGACAGCGTCTGCTCATTGCGCGCGCTCTCCTTTCGCACCCCAAAATCCTGTTGCTCGACGAGCCGACGCGAAGCCTCGATCCGATCTCGGCCCGGGGATTCCGGGAGTTCCTCCGCACCGAGATCGTCGATCGTCAGGGTTGCACGGTCATGCTCGCGACGCACAACAGTGAAGAGGCGATGGAGCTCTGCGACCGCGTCGCCATTCTGGATCGCGGGAAAATGCTCGCCGTCGGACGCACCAGCGAGCTCGCACGCGAATTCGGTGAACAGATTTTCTGCATTTGGACAAGAAGCCCGTATCATCCTGCCATCGTCATGCTGGATGCGGAGGGACGCGCGAAGCTTGTCGATGTGCTCCCCGCCGAGGGTGACGGCTGGTCGTGCGTACGCCTGGCAATCCCCGGTGGCATGAACAGATCCGCGGAGGTGCTCGAGTGTCTGATTGCTTCCGGAGTTGAAGTCGCGCGATTCGAGCAGAAGGACATGGCGCTTGCCGAGCTGATAGAGCGCGTCGTGAGCTCCCGCGCGGCGGTGGTGGAGTCATGAGGGCGATCGGAGCGTTCATCCGCGCGAGCTGGCTCAGCGCCAGCAGCTATCGGGTCAGCATGGCATTGTCGTTGTTCGGTGTCGTCGGCGCCGTAATTCCCGTCTACTTCGTCGCCAAGGCATTACAGCCGATGATGGGGCGCGTCATTCAGGGCGAAGCGCATCAGTATTTCGCGTTCGTTCTCGTCGGCACCGTCGCCTTCTCATTCCTGCCGCTGGCCGTAAAAGGCCTGCCCGACGCGATCACAGGTTCGATCAACAACGGCACGATGGAAGCCGTACTCGGCACTCCCACGAGCATGCCAGTGATGTTCGCGGGAATGATGGGTTACTCGTTCGCCTGGGCGTTGGTTCGCGCAGCTCTGACCCTTCTCGCAGGGTGGGTACTCGGCGCATCCATAGCATGGCATCAGGTACCCGTTGCGGCGCTCGTGCTCGCGCTGCTGATCATGGCCTACGTCCCGATCGGACTCATCTCCGCATCGGCGTATCTGGCGTTTCGGACCACCGGCCCGCTCGCAGGGGGCGTCCTGATCCTCTCGACTTTGCTCGGAGGAGTCTACTATCCGGCTAAGGTTGTCCCGGCGTGGCTCCAGCACATTTCCGGTTACATCCCATTGACCTACGGTCTTCGCGCGCTTCGCAAAGTGATGCTCGAAGGTGCCTCGCTTCGCACCGTGGGTTCTGACGTTGCGATGCTGCTGTTGATGGCGATGGTTCTTCTCTGCATTGGGCTCTGGGTGTTCAAGTCGGCGATGAGCTATGCCAGGCGCAGCGGTTCGCTCGGCTACTACTGAGACTGACAGGTCTGACATGCTGCTCTCGCTTCTGACACCGGAGGCGCAGCTGCTCTTTCTGGCTGCGGGCGGGTCTGCGAACGACGCTGCCATCCGTCGGTTGCTCGCCCAAAACCTGGATTGGATAGAAATCTGCCGGTTGGCGGACAGAGAGAAAACAGCACCGTTGCTGTGGAATCGCGTGCGGAGCATTGCCCCAGATCGCGTTCCGCCCGGCGCCGAAGCCCACCTCAAGAAGCTGGCGAGAGTCGTCCAATTCAACATGTCGTATCTCGAGCAGCTCACGGCGAGATCCACGGCCGCCCTCGACCGTGCGGGCCTCGACTACACCTTGCTCAAGGGCGCCGCTCTGGCCTGTTCAGTATACGGCTCCTTTGCGGAACGACCCATGCTCGATCTCGATATCCTCGTCGAGAAAAAAGATGCGCGGGCCACGGTTGATGTGCTCACATCCGTAGGGTGGCTGTGGCAAGCAGACAAGGCAATCGACGGTGATTTTTCCCACCTCCACCATTTGCCGGCACTCCTGGATCCGAGTGGGTTGGCGAGCGTCGAGGTGCACACGAGGCTGCTTCCACCGGGCGCGCCGTTCGAGATCACGACGGAAGCCGTTCTTCAATCCGGCCGGGCAGTTCCTTTTGGGGACGCCGTGGTGCGCGTGCCAAATCCGGCGTACCTGCTGCTTCACGCATGCATCCATCTGGGCTGGGCGCACCTCTTTCGACAGGGGACGCTGAGAACGTTCAGAGACATCGGGGCAATTCTGAACAAGCACGACATCAATTGGTCCAGTTTCATCGAGCTTGCCGACAGGCATCACGCGCGTAGCTGCTGTTTCTGGACTTTTCATCTCGCACACAAGCTGATCGGCGTGCCCGTTCCCCAGGAAGCGCTGGATGGATTGCGACCTCCGCTTCCTGAATTTCTGGTGCGCGCTTTGGAGCGGCACTTTACGCTCGTGCTCGTGCCGGCAGGAACTACTTGTCCATCTGCCTCTCTGCGACGGGCGATGTGGTCGAGCGGGATGCTTCCGCGTTGGAGCGGTCATGGTAGCTCTCGTCCATGGAACGTGCTCGCACTCAGACCAGAGGATCGAGCGGCACGCGAACGTCGTACGGAAGCACGATGGGCCGCTGAATCCCGCCGATCAGGCCGGCAATGGGTCCGCTATTGTGCGAGCGTGTTCGCCTCGGCGCCTGCCTACCGCTAGGATGAGCCGCGCGGGCATGTAGCGGCATGCCCATTATCTGTGGCAACCATGCCACAGCTTGAGGCCGCCAGGTTGAGATGAATCCCGAGCAATTGCGCTAAGTCCACTCCCAGCCATAACTTAGCTACTCCGGCACTCGGCCCGGTGGTGAGCACATAGGATGCACTGTGGCCCTGTGAAGAAGATAAGCTTTACAGCTCGATTCACTCTGTTCCTCAGCTGCAACTCTTCGCAAAGAGACCTACGATGCGCGCTCAATATCTGCTCAAGACTACCGCAATCCTGATCTCCCTCTTTGGCGCCAACGCTGCCCTCGCATCTCGAGCGGAGACAGCGGGAGTGTCTACTCTGCGACCAGGTGATCATGTGCGCATCACCGTCCTTAGCGACGACAAGGACCTCTCAGGTGAATTCGAAGTCGCACCCGATGGCACGCTCAAGCACCCGCTTTACAACCAGGTCAAGGTGGCTGGAGTTCCAGTGGCGGACCTGAAGGACCGGATCGCATCGTTCCTTCGCAAATTTCAAAGAGAGCCCCAGCTCGAGGTCGAGCCGCTCTTCAAGGTCACGGTGGGCGGCGAGGTCAAAACACCTGGCATTTATTTTCTCGCGCCGGAAACCACGATTGGTGACGCCATTGCGAAGGCAGGGGGCGCTACAGATCGCGCCAATCTCGATCAGGTGGGGATTTCGCGAGACGGTCGAAAGGAATCACTCAAGCTTGCAGACAACTCCGGCAGCCGCGACGTGCAAACAGTCCAGTCGGGTGACGAGATCACCGTCACTCCGCAACGGAGCGTGATGTCGAGTCTCACGCCGTTCGTCGGCATAGGTGCCTCCCTTGTCTCACTCACAGTTCTGATTGTCTCTCACCGCTGAAGTCGGCGCCACGTAAACCATGAATCAGCTCGTTCCTTCTCCACAGCCTTCACCCTTCGGTGGCGGCGATCGATGGATGTATTCCGCGCCCGTGCAATCCCCACCCCAGGATCAGGAAGGCGCGCCCGTGGACATCGCGCGACTCCTGACGGCTCTTCGGCGGCGGTGGTGGCTCGTGGCATTGTTCACCGTCGCCGTAGGATCAGCCGCATGGTATCAGGCACGACATCACCCCCGCGTCTATCACGCGACTTCGGTGGTGCAGCTGGTGGACGCTACGAATAGTCTGGCAGGCGGTCTGGTCAAGGACAACACAAGTCGCATCCCGGCGATGTACCTGACGCTATCCGAGGTGGAGATCATTCGCAGCCGCGCAGTCGCAAACGCGGTGGTGGACAGCGAGCCCCTCGGTCTTCGGGTGAACGCCGTTGGATTTTCCAACCTGGTTCTGTCAGGCGTATCGGTCGATGATAACGTCGCCGCACTCAGAATTCCCCTCAGGTTCTCGTCGGGTGGGATCGCGCTCCGATCGCGAGAGCTCGTCGCCTATGGCCAACCGGCAACTTCCGCCGGTGTTCACTTCACCGTCGTGAGGCGACCGGGCGAGATTGGCGAGGGTGCGATAATCGTTAGCTCCCGCGATCGAGCCGCTGATCGTTTGCTGTTCGGCCTGGAAGTGGAGCCGCGCAAGCAGACGAACCTCATAGACATCACTTACACGGCGGACGACGCCTCGACTGCCAAGAACGTCGTCAATCGCGTTGCCAGGGCTTATCAGGCCGTCGATACGCGAATGGCCCAACAACAACTCCATCGCAGGCGTGTCTTTATCGAGGACCAGCTGGCACGCACCGACGCTCAGCTCTCCGAGGCGGATCGTGCCCTGAATACATTTCGCAATCAACAGAAGGCTTACAGCTCACAGGAGAAATTCAAGTCCCAGCAGGCCGCGCTGGCACTACTCGATACCCGCAGAGAGGATCTCGATGGCACCCGCAAGATGGCAACGTCGCTCTTGCGAAGATTCGAGACGGGTGACGATGCGACACGCAAATCGGCTCTCAGCATGATCGCATCTGCTCCCGAGATAAGCGAACGTTCGACAGTTCCGGATCTCTATCGGAGGCTCGTCGAGTACCAGAGATCACGCGCTGAGGCGACCAGCGGACCGGCGGGCAAGGCAGATACGCATCCCGACGTTAAGCGACTGGACACGCTGATCGCCTCCACACAAGGCGATCTCATTGCAGCCGCAAAGGCTGGTGTGGCTCTGCTGGATGCGCGAATCCAGGCGCTCGATGAAGTGCGCACTCGGAATGCCAGTGCTCTAGACCAGTTGCCGGCGGCTGAAGCAGCCGAGACGCGGTTGCAACAGAATGCGGACGCGCTTGGCATGCAGGGCGCGACGCTGCGCACCGAATACCAGCAGGCGAGGATTGCAGAAGCGGCGGAGATGGGTCAGGTCGAAATCGTAGATGTCGCCACTCGGGCCGTCGTCACCCAGGCAAACAGCACTCGGTTCATCGTTTTCGCACTTTTCCTCGGGCTGCTGCTTGGTAGCGGTGTCGTGCTCCTCCTCGAAGGCGCGGATCGTACCGTCAAGCGGCGCGATGACGTCGAAGCGTCGCTCCGCATTCCAGTGCTGGGCACAATCCCCAGGATTGAATCGAACGGTGCGCACAACGGCCACGCGTCCGCATTGTCGGAGCTCGGGAATGGAAAGCCGACGAATCTGAGCCGCCGGCGAAAGGTCGCGCTGACGTCGGTCATTCATTCGCGGTCGCCGGGGGCCGAAGCATTCCGTCACCTTGGAACGAGTCTCTTTTATTCCCGCGCCGGGCAATCGGCGCGTCGAATTCTCATCACCAGTCCGGCGGAGGGAGATGGCAAGACCTCGATTGCCTCGAATCTCGCTATCACGCTGGCGCATCAGAGGCATCGCGTCCTGCTTGTTGACTGCGATATCTACGGCAAGCTGCACAGCATCTTTCAGCTTCCCGCCTCTCCTGGAGTCTCGGAAGTAGTGCTCGAGGGTGTGCACCCCAGTGATGTCATTCACCAGACTGGAGTACCTGGCCTCTCCGTCATGACATCGGGAAAGTCGCCGTTGAATGGCGACGATATCGTTGGCAGTGATCGCATGCGCGCTATGCTCAGCGACATGGCGCACCAATTCGACCTGGTCGTTCTCGATTGCTCCCCCATCCTCGCGCTCGCCGATTCGACAATTCTCGCCGTCAACTCCGATGCGGTGCTGCTTGTCGTGCGGGCGGGTCACACGGCCGCGACGGCGGCGGTCGAAGCGATGCGGCAGCTTACCACGGTAGGAGCACGGGTCGCTGGAGTAGTTCTGAATGATCCAGAAGACAGAGCGCGCCAGTACGGTGGCAGCTATTACGGTTACGGATACGCCCCGAAGTAACGTCGGAATTCGTGGCTTGTGATGAGTCACGCTGCCTCTTTATTCGCGAGAGGGGCCGACCTCGCGTTTCAGAATACGGGGCCGAGCCGTCCGCAAGAAGCTGAAACTGACGGGTCTAGTCTCCGCGTTGGGTTACTCGTCGATTCCTTGTCACAGCCCAAGTGGATCTGGAACATCATCCGTGACATCCAGGCCTCTTCAACGAGCAAAATCGTCGCGGTGATTCTCAACCGCGCCGCTAACGATGATGTTGACGGCGTTGGGAACAAATCCCGGGAAACCCGCGATCATCTGCTGTATGCCCTCTACTCAAGACTCGATCGGTATTTATTCTCCGCACAGCTCGATCCTCTGGCTCCGGCTGACATCTTACCGCTAATCGGCGGATCTACACGCATTGATGTCACTTCGGAAACCGTGGATGGCGCAGACAGTCTCAGCGATCGGAATATGGAAGACATCTTGGCGCAACGTCTTGACGTCGCCCTCTATTTCGGAACGCGAGATCTGAGAGGCAGAACGCTCGGAATTGCAAAGCATGGGGTTTGGGCCTACCACCACGGCGAGAGTTTCTCCGCTCCGGGCAGTCCGGTCGGCTTCTGGGAAGTGATGGAGCGCCGGTCCACAACGAGATCAGCTCTCTACGTCCTTTCCGACGGACCGGAAAGACACCGGGTCATCTATCATTCTTCTGCCAGGACGCACCCTCGCTCGGTAATGCGCAATCAGGCGAACGCGCTTTGGAAAGCATCCGCCTTTGTAACGAGAAAGCTTCGTGACCTATCCGAGGACGGTCCGGGGGCACTACAGGGGAGCCAGCCTCGCGCTCCTGATCGACCACGTAGCCCTAACCATCTTCGTCCGGTCCCGACAAATGGAGAGATGCTCCGCTTGTTCTCCGGCTTGGTCGGGCGGTACCTCGGGTCGCGCCTTCGACATTATATCGAGGCCGAGCAATGGTTTCTCGTCTACGATATCAGAAACTCCACCACTGAATCGGAAGGGCTCCTGCGCGCCCCTGCTCGTGCCACCCAGATCCTTCCGCCAAAGGACCGTTTTTGGGCAGATCCCTTCCCAGTAAGGAAGAGCGGCGGCTACTACGTTTTCTTCGAAGAGCGTCCCTTTCTCACGAGGAAAGGCTTTCTGTCTGTCCTCGAGATCGATGACGCTGGTCGCGTCAGCAGTCCCACGAAAGTGCTTGAACGCGATTATCACTTGTCCTACCCATTCATCTTCCAATGGAATGGAACCCACTACTTGATACCGGAGAGTGCGGCGAACAAGACGGTAGAGCTCTACCGGGCTATCGAGTTCCCGTATCGCTGGGAGCTCGATCGTGTGCTCCTCCACGACGTCAAGGCAGTGGATACAACTGTGCAGCTCCTACGGAATCGGTGGTGGATGTTCGTCAACATCGCCGTTCCTGGGGCGTCGAGCTGCGACGAGCTGCACCTGTATCACGCCAAGGCGCCCATTGGCCCGTGGCTGCCGCATCGACTGAACCCGGTCAAGTCAGATGCTCGCGGCGCGCGCCCGGCCGGCAGGATTTTTACATACCGTGACGAGCTCTATCGCCCGGCACAGGATTGCTCTACTCGTTACGGTGGCAGCATTACCATCAACAAAATTCTCCGACTGGACACCGACGCCTACGAGGAGATGGAAGTCTCGAACATTCTACCAGACTGGCAGCCCAATCTGGTAGCGACTCACACCATCAATTCCGTAGACGGATTAACCGTCATGGACGCGAAGCGGATTCGCCCGAGGTGGAAGCGTTCGCGGTAATTAGGTTCTGAGCTCTTCGACATCGATATTAACTTGGAGCTTCGTCCCACCCTGCCGTGGATGACCAAGAGATCCGACGTAGCCGGCCGTTTCCAGCAGCACCCTTAGGTCGCTGAGAGAAGTCGCCTGGTCAGCGTATTCCAGATTGATGCGAATCTTCTCTGGAATGACCTTCTCGATGTAATAACCTTCGGGATCATCCTGCCCGGCAAGCAGCGCCGACTCGTCCGCAAACATTATTGAAGCCCGATCGGTAATGCCGGGCTCGAGGTCAAGCACGCTGCGCTGCTCAGGTGTGTACATGTCGACGTACCTCGGCACTTCAGGACGCGGCCCCACGAGTGTCATCTCGCCCGCAACGACGTTGAAAAGCTGGGGCAGCTCGTCCAGCTTGTGCGCCCGCAGCCATCCGCCAACTCGCGTTATTCGACGGTCACCCGCAACCGTCAGCGACGGGCCCAGAGCGCTCGCGTAGGGAATCATCGTGCGAAACTTCCACATCCGGAACGGACGCCCGCCGCGGCCGACGCGCTCCTGCCTGAAGAAGACGCCCCCGCCATCTTCCGCCTTCACGAGTATCGCGATCAGGAGCATCAGAGGGAACAGCACCAGCAAGCCGCTCACACTGGCCGCCAGATCGAAGCTGCGCTTGGCCAGCGTCACCGCTGATGCAAGCGAACGACGTCCAGGACCGCTGCGATGACATCGAGCACGTCATCATCGCTCATGCGAGCGTTGAGCGGCAGGCTCAACATTCGCGAATAATTGTCGACCGCCACCGGGAAGCGGTCGGGCAGCAGCTGGTACTTGTCGCGATAGTACGGATGCAGATGCACGGGAATGAAGTGAACAGATGTCGCGATGTTTCGCTGAGTCATCTCTTCTATGAACTGGTCGCGGGTGATTGCCAGACGCTCCGACCGCAGGCGCAGCACGTACAGATGCCACGCGTGCTCGACTTCGCTGCGCTCGACAGGAACTTCCAGCGCATCGCACTCGGAGAATGCTTGCGTGTAGGCGCTCACTATATCTCGACGGCGCTGCTGGAAGCCATCGAGCTTGTGCAGTTGGCATAATCCGATGGCGGCTGCGATGTCCGTCATGTTGTACTTGAAACCCGGAGTGAGTATCTCGTAGCGCCAGCTCCCCCCTTTCGAGTATCGGCGCCACGCGTCTCGGCTCATGCCGTGCAGGCTGACGATCCGGGCTTTCTCGATGAACTCGCTGTCTCCAGTGAGCATCCCACCTTCACCGGTCGTGAGATTCTTCGTCGCGTAGAAGCTGAACGCGACGGGATTGGGGCCCGAGCCAATGCTCACGCCTTTGTATTTCGCCGGCAGCGCGTGCGCCGCGTCCTCGATGAACACGAGGTTGTACCGCCACGCAATCTTGCGCAGACGCTCGAGCTCGACTGGATGTCCCGCGTAGTGAACTGCTATGATTGCGCGCGTGCGAGCGCTCACCGCCTTCTCGACCAATGCCGGATCGATGTTCAGCGTGTCCGGTTCCACATCGACCATCACCGGAGTGGCGCCCACGTGCTCGATGACGTTCACCGATGCGGCAAAGGTCATCGGTGTCGTAATTACTTCGTCACCAGCACCCACGCCCGATGTGACCAGCGCCGTATGAAGTCCCGCGGTGCAGGAGTTGAGCGGCAGCGCGTCGATCGCGCCCAGATATTCGGCGAACTCGGTGGCGAACTGGTGTGTTTTCGGACCGGTCGTTATCCACTCGGATCTCAGCGTATCTACGACAGCCGCAATCTCCTCCTCCCCGATGACGGGTGGCGAGAAGGGAAGGAAAGTCGTTCGGTGCCGGCTCGGAGCATGGGGCCCCGGGATGTCCAGTTTCCCAGGCCACGGCGCGACAATTTGTTTTTTTGGAGCCCTGATCTCGACAAGTGCGGTCACGCGTCATGACAATGCATCGCGCGTGCGCGGAGGTTGCTGCCGGAGGCCTACTCTAACCTTTTGGTATATAATGGGTTAGCTATTGCCTCGAAGGGTAGGTGTGCGGGCTAGCCTCGTGGTTTGTAGCACCCCCCCCACAGGAATGTCGCGAGGTCGCACGAAGGCTAGCGGCCCGTACGCTTTGGAGGCCGCCACGCCAGCCCGACGGGAGCTATCTGGATGCGGGAATTGTGCTCGCCAACACCTGTGCTGGACGCCGGCGCAAAAGGAAGCGGACGATTCCCAGCAACGATCCCCAGCCATAGCTGAGATGGAGCACCGGGAAGACGACGAAGAGAAGCGCGGACGTCCGGAACCCGTTCTTCGGGATGGTGGCGACGCCGGCAACCAGCATGGTCACGAGGTAAGCGCCGAGAATTCCGACGAACACAATTTTGGCCGGCACAAACCAAACGCCAAGAACCAGGGAGACCGCGAGTGCCAGAACGAACGCCGCTGGAACTACCTGCCGCAGTGTCCCGATGCGTCCAAGTTTTTTCGCTACCAGCGGCTTGAAATAGCCGTACTGGTAATACATCCGCGCGACCTTCGCGATCGAATCGCGCGCGTAATAGTCGACCGTGACATCCGGCACGAGCAAGATCCGGCCACCGTCCTTCAGCAGTCGCTGATTGAATTCGTCGTCCTGATTTCGTACCAGCTCTTCGTCGAAGAGACCGATGCGCTCGAACACGTCGCAGCGGTAACAGCCGAACGGCACGGTATCCACCCACCGCGGCTTGGTCGTACCGATCCGGAAGCGTGAATTGCCGACACCGAATGGGTGCGATAGCGCGATTGCAATTGCGCGGGCCGTCGGAGAATCGGATCCGGGCAGCGTTCGACATATTCCGCCGACATTGTCCGCGCCGGATTCGTCGAGCCACCGGACCAACGAGCTGATGTAGTCCCGCGGATAATGACAATGCGCATCCATCCGCATCACTATTTCTCCGCGCACATGCCGAACTCCAATGTTCAACGCCGCTGGTGTCGTCCGCGCCGGATTGTCCAGCCAACGTACCCTCGGCCAATTCTGGACATAGTCGCGCAGCACGTCGCGCGTGCCGTCGTCGCTTGCGCCATCCACTACAACGACTTCGACGGAATCGGCGGGATAGTCGTTCATTCGAATCGACTCCAGGCAGGCGGCGATGTAACGCCGCTCGTTGCGGCATGGCACGATGATCGAGACCAGGGGTGACCCGCTCATTGTCGCACGCGCCTGCGCTCTTCCGCGGAAAGCTGGCACACGACCGCGCGAAATTTGCTGTTGGAAGTCCGGGGAATCTCCACAACCTCCTCCAGAACTACGTTCACGGGCCCCATCCGCTCGCGTATGCGGTCGATCAGCGATTGACCATCGGCGCTCGAGAAACCGCCAGCCGGAACGTAGCGGACGCGAACCCTGTCGAGCGCTTCCTGCGTGATCTGTGCTTCGTGAATCGGCAAACGGGACTTGAACACCGGATCCAGTCTTCCCACAGCACGCCCGTCAGCCGTGTACAAAACATCGTCCGTTCGGCCGTCGATGGCGCTCACGATCGGAAGCGTTCGCCCACATTCACACGATGCGTTTGCATCGGCGAGCTCGCCGCGGTCTCCAGCGCGATAGCGAATCAACGGCATGTCGGCGTTGAGGAGTCCCGTGGAGACAAATTCTCCGCTGCGCGCTTCCCCACGCTGATATGCCGAAGGAATTGTTTCCAAAATGCCTGCTTCCGGCCACAGGTGCAGCCGCCCGCTCTCGCACTCGCTGGCTGCCGCGACGATCTCCGCCATCCCGTAGGTCTCCCGCACGGGACAACGGAATGCTTCTCCGATCTCGCTGCGTTGTCGGTCCAGCAATGGTTCGGCATTCGTCAGCACGACTTCCAGGCCCGGACTCGTCAGACGCTGCGCCAGCATCTCGCGCGCGATTGCATGGATCGCCGACGGATAGCCGACCAAATATCGAATCCGGTAGGTTCGAAGAGCGTCGACGTAGCTCTTCATGTAGCGCGGGGCGAGATGGTAGGCCGAGAGGTAGAGCTGGTGTAACGGTGCGTTCCAGACCCAGAATGGCGGTACGGTCTGCTCGGCTGGAGCAACGAGCTGGCCGCCGATGATTGCCCACCGGTCATGCCGCGATACACCATTCCAGTGTCTGCATCTTGCCTCGAACAGAGCGTACCACTTTTGTACGGTGTCTCGAGTGAGCCAGAGATCCAGTGATTTTCCGCTGGTCCCGCTCGTGTGATCGTGGAACATGCGCGAGAGGGAGCGGTCGTCGGCCACGAACGCTTCGGGATTCTCGCGAACGGCATCCTTTTCGAGCAGCGGCCAGTTGGCGAGGATCTCAGACGAAACCTTGTCTCCCCGTCGCCGGCGCTCAGCCCAATGTTCGCGGTAATAGGGGACGTGAGTTATCGCCCGGTGCAATATCCGCTCGAGCTTTTCCTCCTGCCATTTCTGCCATTCGGACGGCGTCCAGCTTTCCCGGGCAAGCGCTTCGTCGCGCAGTTGTTCCGTACGCGGCCCGTACCTCCAGGCGCGGAGATATCCTCCCCGGGCACTCGCCGCGATGGATCGCAGAAAGGGTGGCAGGCGGTGGTACCGCCTCAGGAGAGCGTCACGCATTCCGGGAATTTTGCCCGCGCGCTACATCCATGAATAGTGTTTCCCACCGCGGCAGAATCGCGTCCCAGCCATAGGATTCCGCTTTTTTTCGCGCATTACGCGAGAGACGCGCGGCCAGGTCCGGATCGGTGAGCAGACGCATCGCTGCTGCGGCCATGGCGTCCGCATCGCCCGACGGGACGAGAAGACCACTGTGCTCGTTCTCGATCAGGTACGGAATGCCTCCGACGTCCGTGCTGACTACGTTCAGTCCGCTCGCCATTGCCTCGAGCACACTGACCGGAGAGTTGTCGATCGTGGTGGTGTTGAGGAAGACGTCGCCCGTGGAAAGCAGGCGTGGCACCTCGGACTTGGCGACACCTCCGGTAAATGTGATCTGGCTTAGGATTCCAAGTCGATTCGCTTCGGCCCGCACCTTTGCGAGGCTCCCATCTTTGTCGGGACCGATCATCGTCAAGCGGGCTTCGGGAATTTTCGATGTCATTCGTGCGAGGACCTGCACTGCGAGCACAGGATCGTAAATACGGTGAAACGTGCGTAGCCATGTCAACCGAGGCTTGAGATCATTGCGTTGCCTGTACTCGTATGCCTCGAGATCGAGGGGATTGGGAATCACCTGAATGTCGGGGTGAAAATCCCGGAGGGCATCCGCAAGGTATCGCGAAGGCGCGGTCACAACCTCGGCGCGAGCGAACAGTCGCGAGATTCGCCGCGGGTGATGGCGGGCAAACCCTGGAAGGTTTCCGCCGTGCAGTGTCAACACGAGTGGCTTGCCCAGCACCTTCACCACGCGCGAGACCCATTCGGCCCAGAAGAACGCGGCGCCGCTGTAGACATCGAGCTGCACTACATCGTACGAGTTCCGGGCGCTCCAGACAGTGGAGAGCATGTCTGCAACGCGGAGTGCTCTGGAGCGGCGCTTGGAGGTGAGACGAACGGCGAAACCGAGCGCTCGTAGTCGTTCCGAGAGACCTTCGCCTACGGAACGGCTACCGGCAGTTGGAGGGAGGTGAGTGCCGACGAGCAGAATTCCCGGAAATGCGTGTTTCCGAATGAGGCCCGTCGAATCCAGTCCCGAAGTATCAGCACCGGGAGGCGCTTGACTGGTCACAGCAGCCTCTGTCATCGGGAGTCCATGTCCTTCCCCTGATTCGGGTGTTATTCGTAACATTTTGTTGAATCTATTTGTGGCAGCCACTACTATATAGGGCGATACAACGTGACGGGTTACTGATAGCACCCGTCATTTATATGCTACCAGACCATTCGGTAGCATCGCCGGGCCCTGCGAGGCCGCGATAAGGGCAAACCCGTCGAAAGGCGGGGACGCAAAGCTACGAGGCTAAAGCGCTTGTTGACGGATTGGTCGAAGCCGACCCATTCAAAGCGCGCCAAGCCAGTCGAGCCGCCGAACGGACTATCCCGGAGGGCTCTATGCGCAAACCAATGCTATTTACTGCAGTTTTTGCCGTACTCGTCAGCTGTTCATCCGACCAGACTACGGCTCCCCCAGTCATAGACAATACCCCACATGTAGGGTATTTCGTCACGGTCAACGGCAGTCAGACCGGTGACGGAAGCGCGGGAAATCCCTGGGATCTCGCAACAGCTCTCGCGCAGCCAGGAATTGTTCACCCGGGCGACACTATTTGGGTGCATGGTGGAACCTATGCTGGACAGTTCACGAGCAATTTGACAGGAACGTCCGGTGCTCCAGTTATACTGCGCGAGTTTCCGGGCGAGCGTGCAACGATCGACGGAAAGCTTAGTATCGCCGGGCAGTACGCGTATTATTGGGGCTTGGAAGTGATATGCTCCGATCCGATCCGTTCGACTTTGCTACCCGGGTCCGACCCTGCGGATGTGCCACGCCAGGAGATGACGGTATTCATTACCGGTCCCTACAACAAAATCATCAATATGGTCCTCCATGATCTTGGAGATGGACTCTACTCGGGCTGGTCTGCCCAGGGTCTCGAGATCTACGGAACTCTGGTCTACAACAACGGCTGGGTTGGTCCCGATCGAGGACACGGACACGGGCTTTATCTTCAGAACCAATTCGAAACAAAGCGCGTCATCGACAACGTGATTTTCGACAACTTTTCAACCAATCTCAAGATTGGCGGAAGTGCTGGCTATCTAATCAACTTCGCTGTCGAAGGTAATTCAGTCTTTCTAGCGGGAGCTCCGGCCCTCGCAAGCTTCCCTTATCAGTTGAATCTGGACAACGAGGGCGGAGCAGGCGCGGGGAATACGACGTACAATCGCAACTCGATTTTTCATATCAACGGGAAAACGCAGGGCGTGCGACTAGGCATTACCGGGGACCCAGTAGAACCGTACCCCATGACATTCACCAACAACATCGAACAGGGCACGGTGGAGATGGATACCTGGCCGGTGCTGACCTTCAGGGGAAATAAGCTTTCTGGTGGACCAATACCTTGGGTGGATTTTGGCTATCGGCTTCTGACGATCACGATCCCGAGCGGCCTCAGTCCATCAAATTATGCTGTGGACGGGAATCAGTACACTCATCAATGGACATCGACCGATCAACCCTTTAACCTCGCCCTGTACACTCCGACCAGAATTGAAACACCGTACGCAACTCTCGCCTCGTGGCAGTCAGCAACTGGTTGGGATGCCAGCTCTAGTCTCGCTACTGATCCGCCCTCAGGAATGGACATTGTGGTTCGTCCAAATCAGTATGAGGCGGGACGTGCCAATATCACGGTGTGGAATTGGGCCAACGCTTCAATGGCCAATATCGATGTGTCCAACGTTCTCAAAGTCGGAGACACATACACAGTGCATCACGTCTACGACTTTTTTGGAACTCCAGTGGCTTCGGGCACCTATTCTGGTGGTCCCATAACGCTTCCGTTGAGCTCCTACGCGGCGCCAATTCCTATTGGGATGGGTGTGGCGCCTCCGTCATCGGGAGCACAGTTTAACGTATTCGTCATCCAGAAATCATAACTGTGAAGAGCACAGCCCCACGACCCTAATTTGGGTCGTGGGGCTGTGTCCGTTTCTGGGGATCCGCTAGTTCACAGTATGAGAGTAGAAGTAGCGGTCAGCGGTCATGGGATACCTGGCAACCAGTCAGAATTTCCCGCTGAACGACGGGCCGTGATGAAACGTGCGTTAGCAAGCCCAAACATGAACGCGAACAGGGCTATGCGCATCGCGGCGGTCGACATCGACAACATGCTTGCAATAAGCAATGTTAATCTGAGCCCGCGACTCACCCGGTCGCCAGGAATCATCAGTACTTGTAGGGCCATTATAGAGAGAGCAAGTAACGCAAGAAATCCAAACGCTCCATGCTCTGCCAGAAGACGTGAGTACTCTGTGTGTCCAGATCCCCCTATCCCTTCCCGGTTATCCTTCGCTCCTCCCGGCCCTACCCCTAGCACCGGGTGCTCGGACCATATTCGGAGGTCATCGAGGATCAATTCCCCACGATTGGTCGGATCCGTATCAGTAAAGCGGGTTTGGAGTGCGCCGCCCGTGAAGCTCTCGAGGTGCGGAATGACCGCGATCGTCATCACCCCGACAGAGAACACGAGTACGCCGAGGAAAGCCCGTCGCATACGCCGATCGGAAAGGAGCAATGGTGCGCCTACGAGCAGAGCCAGCCCGGCTGTATAAAGCCCTCCACGAGAAAATGTCATCGCGCTCTGCGTTCCAAGTATCAGGACGGCTGCCGCTGCCACTAGCCTGCTCCAGACACTACTCGTCCTATCAATGGCGCACAACAATGAAAACATCGCTGCAATACCGAGAGTGGCAGACACTTGATTCGGACCAAAACCGCCACTCGTCGTGAGATTCGACTCACCAGTGAACACGAGATCCTTCGCAGTGTAGGTAGCAATGAGGGTGGCGACTGCGAGCGCAACACACGGCGCAATGTACGCGATCAGGATACGGCGGAAACTGACCGTCGTGAGCCGCAGCTGCGAGAGAAACCACACGCTCATGCATAACGCCAATGGTCCAGACAAATTGAAGCTCATTCTCATTCGAATCTCGTCTGGTCCCAGCCGCGAGTTGCCGAGTGTTATTAGCGTCGAGGGAAGTAGCAACAGGAAATAGACCAGAGCCAGCGGGCGCCATGTGGCATTACGCCCCCTTCGCGCCAGCGATATCCCAAAAAGAGCGATGATCAGGTATTTGCCGATTTCATAGGGCACCGGTGCCTGGAGCAGGCGCCATAACACCTCGGAACCGGCGATATATGCCGCGACACCAGCCACGAAAACTGGAGCCATTCGCGTTGCAGCCCACAGACCGACGCCGATAACGACCATTGCGTGCACGCCGGCAAGTTGATGGAAATAGAACATTCCGAAGCCCAATGCGGCGTGTGCTCCCAGCACTGCCAGCAGCCATCCGAAATCATCCCTGGCGCTTTCCCTGCGCTTTGGAATGTCCTTGCGGGAGTCGATGCCAACGGTATACAGAGGGGGGTAGAGACGCTCCCAATCAATGGCGCGCGTCGATAAGACTTCTCCCTGGTTCACAACGCGCTCGGAAGATCGATTGTGTATTCCATCGCATCCGCTTTTGAGTCAGGACCTGCCGGGACCCAGCCTGCTTTTTCGTAGGCCCCGCGCGCCCGATAATTCCGGCATCCAACCATCAGTGTAGCCGCGCGGTAACCGCGTCGAGTCGCCTCTTGCGCAAAAGCAGAGAGCAGATCGCGCGATACGCCTGAACCACGCGCTGATTCGACAACTCCAATTCGAACCAGCTTTATGTTCGCATTCCCGGGAGCCGATGGTGTGGCACTCTTCGCGGGGTTTGTTTGCGCTGTACGCCAATTGAGGGGCGAGCGGCGCAATACGAGATGTGCAGCACGGCGCAGGACTGACTTGTTCATCAGAACTGCCGGATGTCTCAATACGGCAACGAGCGCGCGCTTCACGAGCGCCCGGCTGATTAACCTGTGGCTCGCGGGAAGACATCCAACTACGAAGCCGACCGGCTCTCCGGCGCGCCAGGCAACAAACCCGAACCCGGACGACTCACGGCAATAAGCCCTGTACATCGCCGCACAGAAACTTGCGCCAAGTTGCGACGACAGATCACCGCTGAATCCGACTCGACCGTGAAGCTCGGCAACCGCAACCGTTTCCTCCAGGCCGATTGGATATATCCCGTCCGACCGTTCCGGCGAACTGCGAATTCGTTCACCTTCTGTCATGAGATCAAGAGCGCCACGTGCTGTCCGAACGAGGATCGCGCCCGGAAAGCGTCTCTCCAGGGCCCGCGCGACTGCTCTTGTACCGGTGTTGATTACCGGCCGCAAGATTGGATTGACCCCAATGCTCCTCACTACGGGGATCGCTTCAAGATTTACACTCAACTTGAAATGATGAAGCGTGTCCCGATTGCTGGCTGCCTGCACCGAGGAGAGACCATAAGAAACGCTCTCGACACCGTCCCGATGCATTAGATCTCTAAGGAGCGTATAAAAAAGGGCGTGATTCGGATAATCGTGCAGGTGTGCGTCAGCTGAGGACGTCGAGGCAATTTCCGCCCAGTGTCCGCACAGGTGCACCACGCCAAGAGCGGCGATTTCGTCGCCAGCGAGTGCTGCCCAGATTTCGCGACTCGGCTTCCGCTCACCACCCTGCCATTTGGCGACGAAAGCCTCGTGCGATATGGGCGTAATACCATTGCGTTTGCACGTATCCGCGTAGCTGGCGTAGCCGGTCCTCGCAACTTCGAATGGAGTAACTTGACGAACGATTAGGCGCTTCAGCCCACGGCGTACCTTGCTGCGATTGTTTGCGCTTAGTTTGGAGATATCGTACTCGCGGTCACGGCAGAGGTACAAGATTGCATTCGGCGTCTCGCACCCCCGAGGGTAACGGTGATGAGATATGACCGGCGCGCCTGCCCCCCGGAATAATTCGCTGGCCTCCGCCGACTCGACCGGCGAAGTATCGTTTGGCGGGTACCGCATGAAAGCCCAGCGATGGAAGCGAACCCAGGCGTGGCCCGAGGAAGCGTAATACGGGCGCATGCCGTGGTCGCGCAGTGACGCTACCCACTCCGGGGGCGATGAATTCACCGGATGCAGTCGCTGGCCCGGATCAGTTGCCATTCGGCGCCCCGCTGAAATCGTAAATCGCATGCACGCGCTCGATGATCCGCTGCTTACTGAAATTCTGCTCCACCCGCGAATGAAGCCGCTTTGCCAGTGCAGCACGCTTGGTGGGAGCTTCCAGGAGATCAAGTATCCCGGCTGCGAGTTCGGCTTCATTCCGCGGAGGCACGACAATCCCTGCCTGTCCCCAATCCACAACATCGGCGCACTGGCCAACCGAGGTCACCACGACCGCGAGCCTTGCTTCGCCGTACTCGATGAGTGCGAGTGGAAGGCCTTCCGCTTCAGAGCTCAGCACGCCGATGTCAACCGCCCTGAGAATTTCCGGTACGTCTCGTCGCTGACCCAACAGCGTCACGTTCGAATTGAGGCCCGTGTGCTTGATATGAGCCGTTACACGTGCTTGACAGCCCGAGTTGTTTCCCCCCCCAACGAGCAACAGATGAGCGTCGGGTCGCTCTTTCACGACGATTTCCATCGCGCGGAGCAGATTCATGTGGTCCTTCTCGGGCAGGAAGTTCGCAACGCATACGATTCGACTTCCACTCTTACCAGGTAGTGTGATGCTTGCGCCGTTTGACGTAGGGAGTAAGGAAAAGTTCGGTATGTAAGCCACTCTCTCCGCTGGCATGCCGATCACCTTCTTCGCCCAGTTTGCCAGCGGCTCGCTAACCGCTATTGATCGTGACACACGGCCCCTGATCGCGCGATACCGCCACCCTATGTGTTCTTCGGCTGCATGGCGTCCATAGTGTATGTGCCAGATAACCGTCGGATAGGGCCGAAACATTGATGCAACAGCGGAAACGAAAACGGCGCTCCCATGCGCGTGGAGAATTTGAATGTTGTTTCGCCGGATATAGCTAACCAGGCGCCTCAGTGCATTCACATCCAGAGTGCGGCGTCGATTGAGAGAGAAGAGCGCGACGTCGGAGGCGATCATGTCGGCCAATGGTCCGGTACGGCGAGTGGTGCAGATATGCGGCTCAAACCGTGCGCGGGGCAGCGAATTGGCAAGGCTCACCGCCATGCGCTCTGCGCCGCCAATTTCGAGTGTATCGGTCAGATGCATTACTCCGACGCGACCTAGGCGATTGGGCCTATCTGATGCACTCGGTATTTGCACGACGCGCGGCTTTGCAATTCCCCAGTGCTGCTCCAGCGTGTCGCGAAGGGATTCGCGAAACTCCTCAGCCGTAAACCGACTTGCCCACTCGGTTGCTCTTTCGCGCATTTGATGGAGCTCCTGCGACGACATCCGAAGAGCATCGCGCAATGCTCTTGCTAAAGCGTCGCGATCGCCCGGTGGAACCAGCAAGCCCCGCCCTTCTCCCAGCATGGTCTTTATGAGCCCACGCTCCGACCCTATGCAAATGAGGCCGAATGCCATTCCCTCGGTCAGGGTCTTGGGCCAGCCTTCTGTCTCGGATGCCAGGACAAGAACATCGGCCGCTTCATAATGATCGAACACGGCATCGGGAGAGACGCCTCCGGCAAACACGACTCTATCCTGTACCCCGAGTGATGCGGCGCGCTGCTCCAGGGAGTATCGCTCGGGGCCATCTCCGACAATGGTGAGCTTGACAGTCTCCCCGTCTCGCATCACGGCGGCCACTGCCTCTATCAGTATGTGCACGTTCTTGGCACGCGAAAGCCGGCCAGCATACAGCACGTGGGACAGACGAGCGTCGACCCGAGTCATTGCGGCTGCGCAAGCTCTCGCCATCTGCGAAGACGTGATGGCCGAGGTAAAGAATGGAATCACTTGCCGGGGTTCATTCTTTTTCTCGCTATACACCATCACCGGCGCATTCCACCACCAAGAGCGAAGCAGACGTCGCTGCAGTCGCACGGTCCACGGCTCGGCGTCATAGCCGTCCCATTGTCCTGCGAACTTTGCGATTCGCCTGCGCCGGAATAGCGGGCCGATCAGCAGACCCAGGAGCCCGAGATTTCCTGGGCAGCGAACGTGAACTGCGTCGGTGCCGCGCATTGCGACACAAAGTCGCGCGACCGAGTAGGGCAGAATCGCAAGTTGGGCGAGTTTCGCCAGGAACGTTGTGCCTCCCGTTTCTGGCTGAGGAACAATGCTGACGTTGCTGGGCAAAGGCAGACAGTCACCCGGTGGCACACCTTTTCGACACGGCGATGCGAGAACCAGCTCAGGAAAGACTTCACCCCAGCTCCCAATTTCGAGCGCATACGGTCCGTATGCGAAAATCTGTCCGCGATACTGAAAATGGACGACGTTCGTCACTATCAGAAGGCGTTCAGTACGCCTCTGTGACGGCGTCTGCTTTTCCACACGCGCGGCCACTCGCGGAGACGGCGACAGGACGACTTCATAGAGACCGCGAAGTTCCGTGGTGAGCTGCGGAAGATCATGGTTTTGTTTCACGAATTCTCGAGCACGTGCCCCGAAAGCAGCTCGTTTGTCGCAATTCTCCACCAGATCCAGAATTGCGTTCGCAAGTGCGGACTCGTCATTTGGCTCGACCAGATATCCGGTCTCCCCATCTCGAATCAGAGCAGGTAGTCCTCCAACTCGCGTCGCAACTACCGGTATCCCCGACGCCATCGCCTCCAGTACGACATTGGGTGTTCCTTCGCGGTCGGACGTGAGAACGAGAATATCCGCATCCCGGTAAAACGGGCCCGTTTCATCGGCTGTTCCGCAGAAATGCAGCTTGCTCTCTTCAAGTCCGAGCTGTTCTGCCTGGCATTGCAGCTCGGAACGTAGAGGCCCATCGCCGACTATCACACCTTCGATCGGTATTGAGGAGCGGTTGCCTACAGTTGCTACGGCCCGAACGAAACGATCAAATCGCTTCACCGGCACCATGCGGCCGACAGTCAAAAGACGGATATGGCCGTTTCCTCTGACCGATGACGGAGTGAACAGCGACGTATCGACCACATTCGAGAGAAAGAACAGTCTCTCCCGTGCAGCGCCGAGGGACACCGCGTTCTCGATACCGGCATGGGAGTTTGCGGCGATGATTCGCGGCGCCTTGAGGCTCCATTGCCCCAGGAACCCGTGATTTGCTCCAAGCTCCCCGATTCCATCGCTGCGCAGGGCGCCGATCTCCCGCAAGCCGAGCAGTCGCACGGCAGCAGTGACGTAGATGTTGGCGAAGAAATGCTGGCTCTGGAATATGTCGGGCGGATCACGTTTGAGCTCTTTCACAATCTTCCGCAGCCGCTCCAGTCGAAAACGGCTTTGCCCCACCCAAGTTATCAGTACCCCCAACGCCTCGATGCGCTCATGCCAGTGTTCGCGCTCGGTGAGACACAGCACCCTCGGGACTGCTCCGGCCTGTTTCAGGGCAGTGAGCATGTAGAATAGCTGTCGCTCCGCACCTCCCTGGCCGAGCGTCCCGGCAAGGAAGCACACCTTGAGCCCGCGAAGCTCACGCATGGGCGGAGCTCAGTGGTCCCCAGCGGTGGATCAGTAAGGAGCCAATAGTATCCCGCCATTTCTCCAGAGAATACTCGCTGGCGGTGCGGATTGCAGCTGACGACAACATCCGATACCTCCGCTCGTCCGCGAGGCACCAGCGGATTCCATTGGCAACTTCCATCGGCGTGGCTTCATTCAGAAGCATGCCTCCACCCGCCCCAATCAGCTCGCCGAGCACGGATACACGAGTGCTCACCACCGGAAGGCCGCAAGCCAGAGCTTCGAGAACTGCCTTCGGAAATCCTTCCGAGGACATCGTCGGAAAACAGAAAATGTCCGCGTCTCTCAACAGCGCCATCACGCCCGCGTGATCGAGCTTCCCGTGAAAACGCACACGATGTGCGACCCCGCAGTTCTGTGCCGTCATCCGGAATTCAGGGAGCGCGTTACCATCTCCGACCACATCCAACGAAATGTTCGGGTAGAGTACCTCGAGGAGCGGCAGACTCTCTATAACGGTTCCCGTTCCCTTCGCCCGCTCCTGGCGAGCCGCGATGATCAGACGCGGACCTGTTTCCGGGAAACCTGTCCGCACCGCAGCGCACTCTTTTAGCTCTCGCTCTCTAAGGCTGGTGGAAAAAATCCAGCGGACGCTCGCGTTTTTCGTAGACGGAGGAGTTGTTGCTCCGCCGGTGGCCAAGACAACGGTGCGATCCCCTGCACTTCGTTCGAGTATCCAGCGCCAGAAATACTCCGCGACGGTTCTCCGCACAAACCAATTGCCGCAATGCCGAATAAGCAGTGGCTTACGCAGAATCAACGCGATTAGCAGTCCGATCGTGCCGATATCTCCAGGAATCGGGGTGTGGACTGCGTCTGCTCGCCTGATCTCGCTCACGATAATGGGTAGGCTCTTGACCAACCACAGTGGCAACAGGAGCTTGCGGCCAAGATTTCTTCCTCTCGGCACCGAAAGGGGAACAACCGACAGGCTTCGTCCCGAGAGTGCTAACTCGCCTAAAGCACTCTTTCTCTTCTCAACGGGAACGAGCAGTCGTGTCTCGTCGAAGAGTTCTGACATAGCCTGCATCTGGAAGGGAAAACCACCATCGGTCGCGTGACCGGATGGCGAGCCCTCACTCGGCCAGCAGACTTTGTGTGATAAGACGACGAGACGCATTGGAATATCAGGGAGGAGTTACTGCACCGGGACGAACACGGGTAGCTGCGACGATTCCTTCCAGCTTACCCAGAGCACCGCCCCACTCCTTCATACCCCCGCGGCGCATCGCCCACGCGGTTTGGCGCACAAGATCCACGAGTTGTACACGCCAGAAGCGCATTTCCTGCCAGACAGTGCGATTGGGAACGATGTCAACAAACACGAAGCGGTAGTTCACTGCCGTTTTGCGGGCGACGCTGCGCTTGCTCATACGTCCCCTCGGTGAATGCATTTCCATGCACCGGGCGCGGCCGACTTCGAGAATCCTCCAGCCCGCCCGCCTCGCGGATAGCGCGAGATGCGCATCTTCCACCACTCCGTAATCCACAAAGAACGGTGAGAACCGAAGACCTTGATCGAATACGTCACGGCGCCAAAGGGCGCAGTTCGCACCCATCAGATCTATTTCACGAATTCCATCATGCAGTGGCTGCAGATAGCGGTTGATCGGATACCCTGTTTGAAAGTCATACCTGCCTGGCTCATACGTGGTGAATAATCCCAGTCGGCGATACCAGCGCCACCGTGGTGATCTGCTGGGATCGATGTGCTGGTTGGTGATATAGCCCGCGACAGCAGCGACTTCTTTCTCACGATCTCCCGTCAACACCTTCAGCAATTCAGCAAAGAAGTCCGGTTGAAGAACAATGTCGTCGTCGATGAAGGCGATGAAACGCCCTCGAGCAGCGTCGATCCCGATGTTTCGCTGAATTGCCGTCCCGCCTCCGCGCCGGATGTAGGTCACCTGATACGGTAGACTCGCGGCGGCTGACTGTACAACGGTCTGGGTTTCATCCATGCCGGCTGCCGCTGCATCGACCAGCACGAGCTCGAGAGGAAGGTGTGTCTGAGCGGCAAGATTGGCCAAAAGAGCGCGGACTTCGTCCGGCCGATCCAATGTAGGAGTTACAACCGAGATCGCCGTGTCCGCAGGCACGCTGATATTACGCATCGCTCACGCTCTCTCGCGTAGCCAGGTTGAGCAATGCGTCTGCGACTCGCTCGCTGGAGCGACCATCCAGAGTGTCTCCGAACATCCGTTGCATCAGGGCACGCCGCTGCGGGCATCGCGCGGCGGGATGAACCAGGGCCTCGCGAAGCTGCACACGCATGTCATCGGCTGTGCCCGCAACATCGACCGCCCCGCTCTCGACGACGGCCCGGTAGTGGTCGTATTCGTAGTAGCGCGAATACGGCACGCGCACGTCCGGCACGCCTGGCGGATTGTACGCCACGTTGATCACAGGCTTGTCGAACATGCAGAGCTCGAGAGAGATCGTCGAAGCCACATTGATCCCGGCAACGACGTGCCTGAGAGTGTTTGTCAGCATCTCGTTGTCGGCTTCCGTCGGCGTCAGCCACGCCTTGATCCATCGCGCTTCCGGAAACACGATATCCGGACGCCTTCGCTTGAGATCTTCAAAGCGGCCGGTGTGATCCTTTGGATACACGCGAACGAGTAGCTGCGGCCGGCCGAGATCTTTCATCTCGGAAAGCATGTCGGCAATCTTCTCGACGATCAGCGGCTCGCCGGGCATGTGCTCGGCCATCCCCGTACTGTAGAGAAACAGCGGCCGCTCGGGATTTGCGCCAATCTTCTGACAAAACTCCTCACGCGACCAATAGGAGCTGCGACGGAAATGAAAGTCGAACTGGGGAGTGCCTGTTACGAACACTCGATCTGCCGATATGCGTGGATATATGCGAAGCAGCTGCTGTTTGATGTCCTCGTTCCAGACGAGGTAGTAATCGTAGGCGGGAAGTATCCGACCCTGAGAGGTCAGATTGTCCCAGGAGAAAATGAATGTCGCGGTCGGAATACCCAGCCACTGAGCAGCCTGCACGGCTTGGATGGCCACCACGCTGTGAACGTGCGAGCCATTGAACACAAGCGAAGGCCGGAGATCACGATATAGCTTCGCATAATGATCGCTGGGGCAAAGTGCCCGGCTGATCGCCCGCTCGGATCGCTCCAGCAGGTCAACGCCAGGCCCACTGGCGAAAGACGATGCCAGAAACTTTTTTCCAACCCGTTTCACTCGTTTGATCGCTGTGTTTGCTTCCGCATCTCGTAGCCGCCATCTCTCCTGTGCAGCCGCCGACCAGAGGTTGCGTCCATGCGCGAGATCCAGCACCTCACGGAGGAGGCGGACTGGATATCGCTCCGGAGCTTCATGCAGCCCGAGAACCCGCGCGTATCTCTTCCCTAGATCGACGCTCGTCGCCTCATCGGGTGCCACCGAAATGACTGTCAATTCCGCTTGTGACTCTACTCGATCAAATGCGCCGCTTTGCACGAAGTTCCGAATCGCCTCGCCGCGCGGAAGAATTGCGACGACATGGCCTGCACCAGCGACCCACGATCGCGAATTCATGACGTACCCGGCACGAGGAGATCGCGGCATCGCGACTGGCTGGCGCAAGCTTGTCATCGAACCAGTTCCGGAAGCCCGCGGCGATTCACGAAATCCAGCATGGCGTCCGCCAGTCGCTCTCCGCAGCGCCCGTCGACAAACCCGCACACATACTCTGCGATCCAGCGGCGCCTCTCCGCATGCAGCGCAGGATTGGACAGGTAAAGTCGAATGGCCTCCACCGTCTCGTTCAGCGAGCCGGCCAGGCTTACCCCGCCTGATTCCACGATGGGCTTGAAGTGCGTCCAGAGATGGTTCACATCCTTGACGAGCGCCCTGTTCGGTTGGCCTGGCTCGGGATCATAGTCCAGGTTGACTATCGGTCGATCGCATATCGCAGCGTCAACCGTCGCGGTGGAAGAAAGATTCACCACCACGTCAGCGTGGTAGAAAGTGTTGACCCATTCGACAATGTCGGTGTGACTTTGCGACCGGCCCGCAGTGGGAGACCCCGCAAGTCCGGTTCGCTGGACACGAACTCGCTCGCCAAACCGCTCGAACTCCCGCGCCTCTTCCCCGTTATCGAAGACAGGATGTGGCCGCACCAGCAGCTGTACACCGCCGAGCTCTCCGCTTTGTATGCGCTCCGCGAGTGCAATTGCTCCGTGGTGCTCCTTCAGAAAATTCGGAGACCCGAGCGCGTAGAGTACAATTGGGAGCTCTGGTTTTAGTCCCACGCTGTTGCAAAATGTCCGGCGATCCTTCCTGATCTCTTTTTGGAAGAACACGTCGAACTGCGGAGCGCCGACTACATAGACGGGGCGATTTCTGGCGTGCGGGTAATACTCGCGGAGCTCATCCTTCATTCGCTCCGACCACACCAGATAACCGTCGTGGCTGAAGGGTATTCGATTCTTGGTGCTGATGTTGTCCCACGACGTGATCAGCGCGAGTGAAGGGATTCCCAACCGCTTAGCTGCCGCGATGACGGCCGGCTCCTCGAACCGTTGAGGGCCGGTCGCAATCACTGCGGCAGGGCGCCGCTCGATTAGCCGCCCGGTGGCCTCGGGGCTGCGTTCGCGTGAGAGGAGAATTCGCTCGAGCCATCTCTCGAAGCGCTCTTCAAGGCGTAAGGCAGCCATCAAAGCGGCAGGTCCCTGGAGCGCGCGTATCGAGGGACTCAAAGTCTTGCGCCTCACGTGGCGCATCATACTCGTCCGACTCGGCGTCTTCAGTCGCGCGTCCCAGGCGAAATCATCCAGGCGGCGAAGATACGCGTACGGGAATTCGGGGAATGGATCGACTTTCGGCATCGGCCGCAGCATGTCCCGCACAGACGAATTGGCCAGTCTATCCGTGTCTGCGGCTGTCCAGACCTCGACATCGGCGCGACCCTTCACCGCGTCGAGGAATGACGAATGCAACAGCATTCTCTCGGTGAGAAGCGAGGAGCTCAAGACCACGAGGTACGGCTTGGCAAGGTTCTCTCTCGATGCCAGGCTGTTCTTTCGCAGAGCCCCGGTAGCGCGCGTCGCGAGCGGCCCGGTCAAAGTATCTCTCGCGGTTGCGCAACAGCGATGTATTGAATTGGCCTTATTGAGCGACGGACGCTTGGCTGCCTCAGGCTACTGCGCAGCACCATTTTCCAGGCTTCTCCGCTTGCCGGAGCAGCGCGCACCGTCTGAGCGGCCACATGGCGCGCAGCCTTGAAATCGCCGGCAAGCAGGTAGTACTGCTGACACCGAATCGCGGCGTTTAGCTTGGCGCGTTCCAGCGTGGGCGCGCGTTTCTGCACCAGGAGGCCCACTCCCTCCGGGTCGTACTTTTCGCGAATGGCCCGATTATCGAGCCACCCCTTCGACATATCGGTGCGAGAGAGCGAGCCAAGCCGCCAACGCACGTAGTGGAGAGGCTGGCCTATTACAGCGCCGCGGCCGCGAGAAAGCATTTTGTACCAGAGCGGCTTTTCGCTCCCCGGAAAGGATTGATCGTAAAGACCACACTCGAGGGCAACCCGTCTGGAGAAGATCGTCGACGGGTCAGCAAAGGAAACCGTCGCAAACGTTATGTCGGCGGCTTCGAGCGAACGCCAGTCGAAGTGGTCCACTGGCTCCAGAAATCGATCATTGGGAGTGACGATTCCGAAAACGGACCCAACAAAGACGTACTCGGGATTTCTCGCCAGGAAAGCCATCTGCGTCGCAAGCCGGGATGTCGCGCTCACGTCGTCGGAATCCATCCGCGCGATCCACGGCGCGCGCGCGTGAATTATCCCCGTTCTGAGCGCCTCGATGAATCCGGCGTGCTGATTTCGAATGACTCGCAACCGCGGATCGTTGATCGCCTCCAGAATATTCGGCGTAGTGTCCGTTGACCCGTCGTCTATGACGATGAGCTCGAAATCACGATACGTCTGATTCAGGATGCTCTTCACGGCAGCGCCGAGGTAGCGCTCCTGATTATAGACGGGAAGAACAACTGAGAGCTTTACCATGACGCGACTGCCTCCGAGCGGGACCCGACTGTTTGCATGGTCCACTCACAAGTCGGAGCAAGCGACGCATTGGCCCGATCTTGCGACCAGCCCCTTACATCCAGAATGCGGCGCTCGGAGACGTACTTCGCATCGACATTTTCCGCAGTACGGCCAAGGAATTTGAGATGCACCGTGTACAAACTTGGCGCGAGCCACAGAGGCGGCATGGCTGCGCTTACAGTGAGAGTCTGAGCATTCCCTCTCGTCATCGTTTTGCGATCCAGCTCTATTCTCTGATGGACCAGTAGCGTTCCCGTTGAGTCATGAATCAGCAGTATGACCGCACCTTGGACGAATTCCTCGGGAAGTATCAACGTAGAGTTGTACGTGATCGCATCGCGCGTCTGAACAATCCAATCGGCTTGTCCCCCAGGGGTGTTCATCTCGAGCCGCTGCCACCCGCACCGGGAATTCATGGGGTTTTCTTCCTGCAGGCTTTCCGTGTATTTCGAGATTGCATCGGTAACGGGGCCTTGCGTGAGAATGCGCCCGTGAGACAGGACGATGCCTGTACGGCATAGCTCCTTCACCGCGCCGAGATTGTGGCTGACAAATAGCACCGTACGTCCACTGGCAGCGACGTCATCCATCTTTCCGAGACACTTCTTCTGAAAGGTCGCGTCGCCTACGGCGAGCACCTCGTCGATGAGAAGAATTTCCGGCTGAAGGTGCGCGGCCACCGCGAACGCCAGCCGGAGGTGCATCCCGCTCGAGTAGTGCTTGACCGGAGTGTCGACGAACTGTTCTACCTCCGCAAAGCTGACTATCTCATCAAACTTTTCTCTGATCTCGGAGCTTTTCATGCCCAGAATAGCCCCGCTGAGATAAATGTTCTCTCTTCCACTCAGCTCTAGATGAAAGCCAGTGCCGACTTCGAGAAGCGAGCCTACTCGCCCGAACAGCGTAGCGGAGCCCTTCGTCGGCTCGGTAATCCTCGAGAGGATCTTGAGGAGCGTGCTCTTCCCCGCACCGTTGTGCCCCATCACGCCGACCGCCTCGCCTCGATGCACGGTCAACGAAACGTTGTCGAGGGCGAGAAAATCTGTCCGCCCTCTCGACGTTGATCTCGACGATTCTGTCCGCTCCACCCTTCGGAAGGGAGACCTCACCGCCTGCATGATGGCGTCCCTCATCGTGTAATAGCGCTGCTGGGGACCTCGAAGCGTGTATCGCTTCGAGAGGCCCTCAACTTCAATTGCCAATTCGTTGCTCATGCGGTTCTCAATCCCATATCGCTGCGGCCAAGCCGAGGTTGATCCATTGCCAGACGAAGGCGCTGTTGTCTCCTTCGCCGCGGCGGAACTCCGTCCATTCCTTTTTCACCTTCTTGCGATCCAGCCAGTCGCCACCCGCCACAGCGATCGCACCACCGATGCGCTCCTCAGCCCATTCGGACAGGGGTCCACGTAGCCATTCCCGCTGCGGTGTCTGCACCGGCCGCTTTGGGGATTCGAGCAGATCTCCCGGGGCCAGTCGCGCCGCCATCCGCCTCAACATCCATTTTCCGGTGTCACCTTGAATCTTTCGCCTGGGCGGTTGGCGGATCGCCAGCTCAAACAGGCGATGATCCAGGAATGGCTCACGCAGCTCCGTGGATGACCTCATCGACACACGGTCATTGAATCGGAGGGCGCGAGGAATCTTGGTGTACCTCGCGTCGCGGTATTGCAGGTTCCGGAGTCTGTCCGGAAACGGTTCCGGAAACTCGAACGGCTCCGCGAGCGATGCGAACTCGGCTTTGACGCAACCGGGGCGGACCGGCGACGTAGCCGTGCCCTGTATCAATGGTGCGGCGGATCGGCCGTTGGTACCTCTATAGTAGTCGTACCCAGCCCATTGCTCGTCCATGCCCTGCCCGTCCAGCAGGACTACCACCCCCCGTGCACGCGCTTCCTCGAAAATTCGAGCATAGGCAAGCGTGGGGATTCCTCCAAACGGTTCGTCCTGATGCGACTGGACGGAATTGGCCAGCTCCGGCACCATGTCCGCGCTCAGCCTGCACTTAATGAGCGGATGCTCCGTACGCGCGAGCATTTGACGAACCCACGGGAGCTCGTCGTACTTGGGATCATCGGTTACGAAAGTAAAAACCGACACTTCACTCTCGGCGCCCTGGAGAGCATGGACAATCCCGAGAAGGATCGAAGAGTCGACCCCTCCGCTGAGATTTATTCCAACCGGCACATCGGATCGGAATCGCAGTCGAACGCTCTCCTCGAGCAATGCCAGGTACTCCGACTCCACTTCCGCGTCTGGCCGTTCATCGAAGTCGATGCCGGCCGCTTCGGCCAGATCGTACCACGGGGAAATCGTCGTCTTTCCGGATTGCCAAGTGAGCTTGTGTCCAGCGGGTAGAGAGTGCACATCGAGCCAGAACGTGCGCGAAGAATGCTCGTGCAATCCGCTAGTCAGGTAAGTAGCCCACGCGACTGGATCTGGCTGGTTGGCAGCACCTATGGCGCGAAACGCTCGTATCTCGCTCGCGAGCGCCAGGCCGCCATCAGCCCGTTTATGGAAATAGACTGGCTTGACTCCGAACCGATCGCGGGCCGCGAACAATCGCTGCTCACGCGTGTCCCAGATCATTAGCGCGAACATTCCAAGAAAGTGATCCAGGCACGCTTCCCCCCAGCGCTCGTAGGCAGCGAGGATGACCTCGGTGTCGGTGCGGCTCCGAAACGCATACCCGCTCGAGAGCTCGGTGCGCAATTCCAGGTAGTTGTAGATCTCACCGTTGAACGAGATAACGAACCGACCGCTGGCACTACTCATCGGCTGCTGGCCTGCACGAGAAAGGTCGATGATACTCAAGCGATCGTGGCCCAACGCCGCCTCATTTCCGGGATCATGAAACACACCCTGATTGTCCGGTCCGCGATGGCGCTGATGCGCAACCATTGCCTGTAGTTGATCTGGTTCCCATCCGCGACCGAATAATCCAGCGATGCCGCACATGATCAGGCAACCCCGACGGCGGCGAATCTGCCATCCTGCATCATCGCTTCGGCACGATCCCAATCTGCCGGCGTATCTATGTTGATGGCATTAGCCCGCGTTGTCTCGTGACCGAGAACCCGCTTGCCGTAGAGGCTGTTTTCATAGACGATGACATCGCGTTTGGTGACGTACACAGATCCATCCCGATGGAACGCTGGAGGAAGAATCTGGCGTCGCACGATCGGCTCGACTCCTCCGGTGCTCAGCGTCAACGCCCCATCCAGCGCGCGAAGGTAAACCCAGTGCGGACTGTACTCCGAGGGAACGCGGAGAACGGATATCACCGCATCAGCGCCGCTTGTCGCGAGAAGCCCCACACATGCATCGATGTCGGACGCCTTTCGAAATGGGCTCGTAGGCTGAAGCAGGCACACCGCATCAAACCTCTCACCTTCTCTTTCAAGCGCGTACAGCGCGTGTTGCACGACCGGTAGCGTCGGGGTGTCGTCGCGCGCGAGGTCCATTGGCCGAAGAAAGGGAACAGTGGCGCCGCAAGCCTGGGCTATTACCGCGATTTCCTCATCCTCCGTAGTGACGACGATGCTCGTTAGTGTGTGCGCGGCGAGCGCCGACTCCACGGTCCATTGCAGAAGCGGCTTGCCACCCAATAGCCGAACATTCTTGCGCGGAATTCCCTTCGACCCTCCCCGGGCGGGGATCAATCCGAGCACGTTCATCAGTATGCCAGCCTCTTCTCTATGTGAAGGGGCCGCGTCGCAAGCAGCTCGGCGATGCGCTCTCCCGCGTGTCCGTCGCCATATATCGGATCACTGGGATACGTGCCGTTCGAGAGATGCTTATCAATGCCTTCCGCGATCTCGCCGCGATCGTAATCGACGTCGATGACGTTGATCCCACGATCGCGGCCGCGCTGCCGGTTGCCGATGTTCACCACAGGCACACCAAGGTAGGAGCACTCCCGCACTCCTACGCTCGAATTGCCGACCAGGCACTTCGAGTTGCACAGGAGGCGGAGAAAATCGGTGCCCTCCATGTTCTTGAAGAAATGCATTTGCTTCGGCTGCTCGGCCTCGCGGAATGCGCGCAGCCCCCGCGAAGTCCCGTCGGATCCGGCGTCGACGTTTGGCCAGAACCAGAGCGCCGGAATCCCGAGCTCATTCACCGCCTGGATGGTTTCCGTGACGTGCTCGCGCGCGCGCTCGTACTCCGTCGTCACCGGATGCTGCAGCACCACCACGTAGCCCCTGGAGATGTCCATCTTCGGGCCGACGCCGCCGTATTTCTCGAATGGATCGAAATTGAGCGCCTTGTCCTTCAATAGAGGCGCCGCGAGATCGATCGAAGGGCAACCTGTGATGTGAACGGTATCGGTGCACTCGCCCATCTTGATCACGCGCTCTGCGGCCTTGCGCGATGCCACAAAATGCAGATCCGATAACTTCGTTACAGCGTGACGGACCTTCTCGTCGATGGATCCAGTCACTTCCCCGCCCTGCACGTGCGCGAGCGGGATGTTCATGTACGATGCTGCTATCGCGGTGGCAATCGTCTCGAAGCGATCCGCAACCGTCACTACGACATCCGGTTGCAGATTGTCGAAGACCGTGGTGAGCTCGAGCAACCCGATTGCAGTCGTCTTGGCCATTGCGGCGAGATGCTCTCCCTCCAGCACCATGTGCACTCGCGCGGAGGGCTTGAATCCGTCCGCCGCGATGAAATCGATCGCGGTGCCGTAACGATCGAGCAAGGCTGAGGCAGCCACTACGAGCTGCAGCTCCAGATCGGGGTGCTTCTGGATCGCTTGGAGCGCCGTCTTGATCCGGCTGTAGCTCGGGCGCGCAGTCACCAGCACGCAGACCTTTCGCTTCATGCAAGCTCCTTCAGCTGGAGGTCCGCATCCGAAAGGAGCTCGTCCTGCTGTATCGCGCGCAACGTCCGTGCACCAATCAGCGCCGGCAGACGCGACGCCGGAATCCCCGTTCCCGGCTTCTTCGCCGCGAGATGCTCCTCGCCAAGCACCGTTCCCGCGGGGATCTCCACTCTCGCCACCACGCTCTTGGTAAAGAGGTTTCTTAGCGGCGCCATTTCGCTGCTGACGCGATCCTTGTCGAGAGGGTTGGCAAGCATGGCGTCGATGAAGCGAATCCCCTCCACCAGCTGCTTTAGCTCTCCGATAGTTACCGAGGCTGAAACGTCTGGCCCGAACATCTCCCTGCTTAGCGTTACATGAACCTCCAGCACATCAGCGCCGAGTGCGGCGGCTGCGAGCCCCGGGTAAATGCTTCCGGAGTGATCGGAGAGTCCAACAGCACTGCCGTACCGTTCGCGATAAGTCGAGAGCAAGTTGAGCCCGATCCGTTCTGGAGCGCACGGATAAGCAGTGGTGCATTGGAGAACTGCCAGCGGCACTGCGGCTGATCGGATTCTGTCGACGACGGTGTCAATCTCTGCCAGCGCGCTCATCCCCGTGGACAGGATCATCGGAATGCGGCTCTTGAGCATGCGATCCAGCATTCGGGAGTTGGTGATCTCCCCCGAAGCGACCTTCCATGCTGCGACGCCTACCCGCTCGAGCAGCTCCACCGCCTCGATCGAAAACGGTGAGCTGAGGAAGAACAGACCGCGATCGTCAGCGTGCTGCCGAAGCCCAAGCCATTGATCTTCGGTGAACTCCATCCGCTTCCAGTAGTCGTACCTGGTCGCATCCTGCCGGCTGAACTTGACGCGCCAAGGCTCACCAGGCGTGCTCTCAGCCGCGGCAATGTGCGTCTGAAACTTGACCGCATCAGCACCGGCATCGGCGATCGCATCCACGAAAGCATGAGCCAGGCCCAGGCTCCCATCGTGCGCCTGTGCTACTTCACCAATGACGAGACACCCGGAGGCCGTATCGAAATGGCCCTTCTGTCGCCCCAGATACGTTTTGAAACTGGATGGCTGCATCATACGACGTCCGCGAAAGTGCGTTCCATGCGGCGGAAGTAAAACGCGCCGCTCACCAGCATCACCACCGCCGCCGCAGTCGACACCGCGATGACGGAGGTCGGGTTGGTCCTGGTCCCCAGCAGCGACCAGCGGAAACCCTCTACGACACCGACCATGGGATTCAGTGCGTAGATCGCGCGCCATTTGCCCGCCAGCAGACTACTCGGGTACGCCACAGGAGTCGCGAATAGCCAGAACTGGGTAAGGAACGGAACGACGTACTTCACGTCTCTGTATTTCACGTTCAAGGCCGAGAGCCAAAGCCCGACACCGAGTGAAGTGACCAGGGCAAGCAATAGAAAGAGCGGCAGCCAGAGTGCATTGACGGTGGGATGGACGCGGTACCAGATCATCATCGCGATCAGCATTCCGAACGCGATGGCGAAATCGACCAGCCCCGAGAGCACAGTCGCAATCGGAATCGCCAGCCGCGGGAAGTACACCTTCTTGATAAGATTCGCGCTTCCGACGAGGCTGTTCGACGAATTCGTAAGACTCGTCGCGAAAAAGGTCCACGGCACGAGCGCAGCGAAGCTAAAGATCGGATAAGGCACTCCGTCCGATGGCATCTTCGCCAGCTTCCCGAAGAACAGGCTGAACACGACCATCGTGAGGAACGGCTGAATGACCGCCCACGACGCGCCCAGGGCGGTCTGCTTGTAGCGGACTTTGATGTCACGCCACACCAGGAAATAGAGGAGCTCTCGATACTCGAGCAGCTCGTTCAGGCGGAGCGACACCCAACCTTTCGACGGACGGATGTGCACGACGATCGGCGCGGAGCCTTGCGTCTCTCTTGCAGTCGGAGCTGCCGCCGAATTCTGTAGGATATGGGTGGCCATGTGCGTCTCCGCTATCAATCGCCCCGCTCGGTAGCGGAGGGGTGCACGATGCTCAACACCGGAGCAAAGGTCGAGGTGGGGATTATCTTCTTCTGTGACGGTGGCGACTTGTCGTTCGCGATGTACCAGTCGATGGCCTCACTCATTCCGTCAGCGACGCCGCGGGTTGGCTTGTAGCCCAGATGTCGGCCGATCTTCCCGACATCGGCGAGCGAATGGCGGACATCCCCCGGCCGGAAATCCTCGTACAAGGGAGGCAGCGGAGTTATCCCCGGGCGTCTCTCTACGACTTCATCACGAATGATGCTGAATAGCTCGTTGAGAGTCGTTCGCTGCCCGCAGGCGACGTTGTAAACCTGGTCTGTCGCGGCCTCTTCCTCGATTGTTGCCGCCAGCAGATTCGCTTGTACGACGTTGTCAACGTGACAGAAATCTCGGCTCGTTTCGCCGTCTCCCAGAATCGTGCATTGCGCGTTTCCCAGAATGCACGACACCCATCGTGGAATTACTGCCGCGTACGGGCCCAGTGGGTCCTGACGTCGGCCGAATACGTTGAAATAGCGAAGACCGATTGTCTGCAGACCATAGAGACGCCGGAAGACAGTGGCGTAAATCTCGTTTACAACCTTGGTCGCGGCATATGGCGAAAGAGGTTCGCCGATGCGTTCCTCGCGCTTCGGAAGCGCCGGATCGTCACCATAGACCGCGCTGGAAGACGCATAGACGAAACGCGAAACCTTGGCGTCTCTCGCGGCAACCAGCATGTTGATGAAGCCGTCGACGTTGGAAGCGTGGCTTGCGATCGGGTCGTCGATCGAGCGCGGCACCGAACCCAGCGCTGCCTGGTGCAGCACGATGTCAATTCCCTGGCATGCCTCGCGGCAAACTCCCAGGTCGCGCGTGTCACCATAGATCATGCGAAAGCGCGCTCCCACTCCTCCGTGTTCAAGGGCCTCGTCGACATTCTTGGGGTGACCCGTCGAGAAATTGTCCAGCCCTACTACCGCCTGGCCCAAGGACAGTAGACACTCCAGCAAATGGGACCCTATGAACCCGGCCACCCCCGTAACCAGCCATGTACGCGGGTTCTGCCGGAGTGCTGCAGTGGCGCTCTGGTAACGGATCATGCGTGCGATTTAAGGGGGAACGGAGGATGCACTTTTACCCGAGCAATGGCATCTTCCATTCCGACATATCATTGCGACGAGTTTGGTGTAACTCATTGCCGCCCAGAGAGATACAGCAGACCGATACACGCTGTTCGACCTCATCTGCGGCGTTTCCTGTCGGTAACATGTTGCAGGAGTGTGGGAGGTCTGTTGCACGATTGCCCACAAGTTTTTTGGCAACCCCGTCTCGGCGCATTGTCAGCCTCTGACGTGCATGTATGGTCCGCATCTGTTACGCAGCTTTCACCAGCCATTCGGACGTTGTACGGTCTGCTCTCAGTTGATGAGCGGCACAAAGCAATGCGCTTCGCGGACAACCAGCGCCGCCACCAATTCATCGTTGGCCGGGCCCTGCTTCGCGTCTTATCGGGCCGTTATCTCGATCGCCCTCCTCGAGAAATCGTTTTTGCGTATAACCCGTTCGGAAAGCCGGCTGTCTCCGATGCTTCATGGCTCAATTTCAACGTCAGTCACTCCCACGACGCGGTTGCTCTTGCCTTTGCGAAAGAGCGGAGTCTGGGCATCGATGTGCAGAAGATGGACGTGCACGAGCTGACGCCGGAAATTGCAAATCGAGTTTTCGCGCCGCGGGAGCTGTCAGGCTTGCACCGACTTGATGATCGGCAGAAACAGGTCGCGTTCTCCCGCACGTGGGTCGTAAAGGAAGCCTACTTAAAGGGCATTGGTTGCGGCCTTTCCCAACCTTTGAATGAATTGGAGGTCGTTTTCGCCGGCGATGAGCAACCACAATTGCGCTCGATCGGCAGGGATGACTGCGCTACATCGCAATGGAGCGTACGGGAACTGAGACTCGCCGACGGTTACGCGGCTGCTCTTGCAGTTGAAAATCCATGATCATCTCGTCAACATTCACCGCGGAGCCGATCGCGCCGGCTCTCGAATACCTACTCAGGGAGATCGACATCCCGGAGGTCGTGCGCTTCGCACCTTACAATCAGGTATTCCAGGAGCTACTGGATCCATCGAGATCCTTCACATCCAACAAGAAAGGAGTGAATGTCGTCCTTCTCCGTCTCGAGGACTGGGCAGGCGATTACGCGGGAGAAAGCTCAAACTCGGTACTCGAAAGAATCAGGAGAAATGCGCACGAGTTCGTTGACGCTGTCGCCGCCTCGGTTGAGCGTTCGTCCGCCATCCATATTGTCTGCATTTGTCCGCCTTCAAACGAGGTCCTCGCGAATTCGGACATTGCTGCTTCTCTGGGCCACATCACAGAGGGACTCGCCTCACAGCTCTCACGAATAGAGAACGTCTCCGTGCTGTTGTCGGCGGACATCACGCACCTTTACAAGCTCGACGACATCGACGATCCGATCTCATTCAGACTCGGCAAGGTGCCGTACACCCAGGAATTCTTCGCAGCCTTGGGCGCGGCTGTCGCACGAAAGATTCACAGCGTTCGCTGCAGTCCTTACAAGGTCATCGTCCTCGATTGCGATAACACGCTGTGGTCTGGCGTTGTGGGAGAGGATGGTGTGTCGGGCATTCGTTTGGAGTCGCCGCACCTCGAGTTACAGCAATTCATTGTTGCGCAACAGAGCGCCGGAATGCTCGTGTGTCTGTGCAGCAAGAATGACGAGCGCGACGTGATGGAGGTATTCTCGCAGCGTACGGACATGGTGCTGAAGGGCGAACACGTTGTCGCGCACCGAATCAATTGGTCGCCAAAGTCCCAGAACATTACAGCTCTCTCGCAGGAGCTGAACGTTGGCCTCGATTCGTTCATCTTCCTCGACGATGACCCTGCAGTCTGTGCCGAAGTCAGAGCGAACTGTCCTGAAGTGTTGACCGTCCATCTGTCCGACTCGGATCGAATCCCCACCGTTTTGAGACACCTTTGGGCCTTCGATAAGCGGACGGCGACTTCTGAAGACGCTAAACGGACGGAGCTATATCGTCGAAACGTCGAGAGGGAACGCGTCCGCAGGAGCGCGCCGACTTTTCAGGATTTTCTTCAGGGACTCGAGCTCCGTATCGACATCGATCCTCTGTCACAGCAGGACATGCTGCGCGTATCTCAACTGAGCCTGCGGACAAACCAGTTCAATTTTACTACGGCTCGGCGGTCCGAAGGCGAGATCAGGCAACTCGTCGATGGGGGCGGCTACGAGGGCCTTACCGTCCGCGTCAGTGACAGGTTTGGCGATTACGGTCTTGTAGGTGCGGTCCTCTACAAATCGGACGAAATGACTCTGCGTACAGAATCGTTTTTTCTGAGCTGCCGGGTTCTTGGTCGTGGCGTCGAGCACAAAATAGTCTCTCATCTCGCTGCAATTTCGGCGGAGCGTGGTCTCCGACATGTCGAGCTGGAGTTCGTTCCAAGCGCAAGAAACCAGGTAGCCCGCGAATTTCTCGAATCGACGCTTGGGATGTATTGCGAGGCCACCGCCAACGGCTTCGTATATCGAATTCCGACGGAGGAGGCGGCGGCCATTGTTTGTACCGAAGCGCGTCCGTCTGCTTCCGGTGACGAGGGTGGAACTACCAGTGTTCAGCCATTTGCAGCGGCTTCTCGCACACGCCCGGCCGGACTTTCCAAAATTGCGACAGAGCTCTCCAACGTCCGGGCAATCATGGAGAATTCTCTCACTGGCATTGCGGCCCCTTCTCGGCAAGAAACGGATCCGGGCGACGCTCCCAGCGACGAGCTCGAGCGGGGCTTGGCTCAGATCTGGGAGGAAGTACTTGGTGTAACCCGGGTCGGCAGAAACGCAGATTTCGAGGAGTCCGGAGGAGATTCCCTTACTGCCGTTCGGTTGTTCGCCCGCATCGAGGAAAAGCTGGGACGCTCCCTTCCCCTGACGACAATCATGAACGCGCCTACGATAGCGCGGCTTGCTGATCTCCTGCGCCGAAGTCAGGCGCCCCCATCCGCTACTTGCCTCGTTCCGCTCCAGCCAAAGGGATCAAATCCGCCTTTGTATTGCATGCATGCCGCCGGCGGGAACGTGCTCTTCTATCGTGATCTCGCTCGTCATCTGGGTGCCGAACAACCGGTGTATGGATTTCAGGCTTATGGTTTGGACGGGAAACGACCGCCCCACACGCGCGTCGAAGACATGGCGCAACACTACATCCGGGAGATGCGCGAATTCCAGCCAAATGGACCTTACTATCTCGGCGGGTCGTCGTTCGGCGGCCTGGTAGCGTTCGAGATGGCGCGTCAGCTGGCAGAAGCGGGCCAGCGGGTGGGACTCCTGGCATTGTTCGACACCTACGGCCCGGATTACCCGAAGTACCTCGCCTCAACTGGCTTGCTGAGAAAGAGAATCTATCGGCTGGTGCAGCGACTTCATCACCACTGGGCTGATCTCAAGCTCCTTCCCAACGAGAAGAGAATTACTTACCTCGGCGCCAAGGCAGTAAAGGCACGCAATCAGCTCAGGCGCAAATGGAAGCGGAACAAGAACGACATTGCGCGGACGTTCCTTGAGAAAACCGGACGCCCGCTGCCGGAGAAGCTCAGGAAAACGCAAAACTCCATCTCATTCGCGCTCGAGAGATATCGTTTCGGCGCATATGATGGAGAGATCGCACTATTTCGGGCGTCCAACCAGCCCATTGGAATCGAGCCCAACCCAACCTTGGGATGGGAAACAATCGCCGGCGACCGTATCGAGGTGCGCGAGGTGCCCGGTTTCCACGGCGCGATTACAGTCGATCCGCATGCGCAGTTTCTCGCCGTAGAGCTCGGTGCATGTCTTGCCGGCGCGTACCGTCGTAACGTGATACCGGAAGTGAGCGAGATGGATTCTCTCCCAAACACTCTTAATAAGCCGGTCGAGATTCCTCGTCGTCAGAGTGTAGGTTAGCGCTCGACGTACGCGGCAAGCGAATCCGGCGCGTTTCCTGTGACCTCGAATCGTCGCGTCGTGTCCGACTGAAACCGAGGGAGCGCGAATTGAGATATCGCCCGTACGCGAATGCGCGTTGCGTCAGCTGGCGTTCCTCGTTTTACGCCGAGTACCACACTGTACTGCGTTCCGTCTCCCTTGAGGTATCTCGCGAGCCGAATCGGCGATGCGTTGCCGGTGATGTGAATCCGCTCTGCCGCGTTTTCTCTCAGCACCGCGAGCTCCGGGAGCGTACCGGTTATCGGCCGTATTATTTCCAGATCTACAATCGGGTAGGGCGTCTCTATTACCGCGATGCTCCATTCGCCTCGATTCCGAAAGTCGGTAGCATTCAGCTCGCGGGAGATTCTCAGGAAGCCGACCGCACCCTCCGGAGGAAACTCGAGGTTGCGGCTCGTGATCCACGGATAGACGCGCTCAAAGATGTACTCAGCACTATCGCCTGGACCCAACGCGAACGTTCTCACTCTGTCCTCGGTCTTTCGATACGTGACCGGTTCCACATCCACGATCGCAGCGTTTCGATAGTATTGCCGGAAATCACTACGAACGGCCTGCGGAAGCGTAGCCTCAATGCTCGAAGCGCTCGCCAGCACATAATCACGATCGTAAGACCTCGACCCTGTCGAATCGATGAGGGCGATGCCAAGAAGTGGGTCAAGGAGTCCCTTGACGTTTCCCAGGTCCGCCTCGACGAAAGTATGTGATACCGGACCCGTGTTCACGAGCGATGCCTTCAACCCGTATCGAGCCAGCATGCGGGCGAGAGCGTACGACAGACTGTGACATTGCCCGTATCCATATACCTCGACCATGTCCACATATCGAGTGTTGAAATCCGAGCCAAGCGGATTGGGCCCGTTCTTCTTCTCCGTCAAGAACTGATCGAATAAAGCGCGCGCGATCTGTCGAGCGTCAGCCCCGCGAGGCATCGGCCCGTTAAGCGGAGCTCCAGAAATCGAGATGATTGGCGCAACCCCAATTCCTTCAACCCGAGTACTCCCCTGGTTCGCGATTGAGATGCCGTGCGCATGCGCCAGCATGGCAGACGAGTAGGATCGGTGCGCAATCAATCGCTGTCCACGCCGTAGTACCGGCTCCGAATCGGAGGAGTAAGCTAGGCTGTAGAGCATCTCCCGGAACATCAAGTCACCGAGCTTTTTCACCGCCGTTCCATCAGCTGGCCGGCGGCTGTCCGTCACGATCGGAAAGGCCGGGTCACCCGCCAGGTGGAATCTCTGGCTGTTCAGATTGTAAAGATCGATGTAGGCTGTCTTGAACTGTCTAAAGTCGTGCGCAGTTGGTGGGCGCCAACCAGCAACCCGCGAGATCGCTAGCGCCGCACCCGCGATGAGAACAATTCCAACTCCAAGCGCTATCGACACAAACCGACTTCGCATTCGCATCAATCCAGCATAGGAGAATGCTCAGCTGGAATCAAGCGTTTGTTCTTCGCGACATTCAGGATTGGCCCGGCCCTGAAAGTAGGTTCCAGCTCTTCAGGATTCCGGTCACAGCGCCATGCATTGCCGCCGACGACGGCCCGATCAGACTGCCGGCAGGTCGTCGAAATTCAGGATCGTGTCCGCGCCACCGCGCCGCGGGATGTGATTGAGCGCGCTCTCTGCGCGATGAACCAGCTCCACCACATTGAGGTTCGACGCGGCAAGATCCGAAACGGCGGAATACCCCGCTCGCAGCTTGACAGGATCGTGGATTCCCTTGTTCTTCGCCGCTCTGTCCAGCTCACGCTGCAGGCGGGCAACGAGAAGTCGAGCACCCTCGGCGTCGGTGTCCGGCGCTAGGATCGCCAGGCGCGATTCGCCCATGTGGCCGACGATGTCGGATTGCCTGCTCTGTTGGCGGAAGACGTGCGCAACGTCAGCAAAGCCAGTGAGCGAGTCCCGCAAAGTGGTCGTCGCTCCTACTTCGCGGTCCTGCAGTTGGGGAGAGAACGCAACGCACGCAAATGCTTCGTGCTTGCGGAGTGCGCGGGCGCCAAACTTTCCGGCGAGTTGCCGCAGGCCGAATGAAGTGTAAAGACCAGTCGTGGCATTCATGAATAACTCGGACTGCGTTTGAGTGGCCTCTCTGCGTGCCCGCACGAATGTCTCGAGCTTGAGGAAAACAGTTTCGAGATCGATCGGGTGACTGCAATACTCCCACGCGCCCGCGGCGTACGCTGTCAGGCGGGAATGCGGGTCGAAGGGCGCGGGTGAAGTAATCACGACCGGTACGGTGTGATCGAACAGGGGGCCGTCGCGCAGGGTACGGCAGACCGTGACGGCGTCCAGGTCTTCGAGGGACTCGTCGAGCACGATGACGTCGTGGTTGGTGAAACGCGCCAGCTCGACGGCTTGCGCGCCTGACCGTGTGTGCGCGCCGACGTAGCCGTGTTGCTGGAAGACGCTTTCCAGCGCCCGGCTCATGGCCTCGTCGCCGCAAGCGATGAGGGCGAGTGGAGGGTTCTCACGGAATGCCATCATGAGCTCCTCATGGAGAAATGGAGCTCGGCGCGTCGTGCGAGAGGGAATTTCATCGAGCCTCCTCTTCGGTAGCCCGACTGGCATGGCGGCGGTGGTGCTCCGCTTTAGCCTCGCAGCTTTGCGTCGCCACCTTTCGGTGGTTTTGCCGGTTTTTCGGAGGTGCCAACCATCTGAGGCCAAGCCAGGACAGGCTGGCGCAATGACCTGTCTAGAGACGATCCAGGCGCCATTCCAGTCACCGCCACGCCGAAAAGCGCCCGGCCCTCTAATGTGTAGCGGGGGCGCAACATTCTGTCGCTGTTTTTGCGAATACTACGGCGTTCCGGGGGCAGTACGCCTATTCAGTTCGCCCTTAGGCATGGTCCCCGACTTGCCCGCCGGGGTCTCAGAGCGCTGGTTGTTCCCCACGCCTCGCTCCGACCAACGACCGGTGGAGGGTCAAGTCCATGGCGGACTCATCTATAAGCAGTGAACGTAGCACCGACGCCACCGGCTATTCGCTCGTAACGGGAGCCCAGGCCGAGCAGGCGCTCCGCTCGGCAATCCAACGACTTGAGCGACTCGGCGACTCCTCGCTCGAACTGGCGCAGGCGCTAATCAAGCTGGGCACGCTTAGACAGGAAAAGGGCAGTCATGCGGAGGCTGACGAGCTGTTCCAAAAGGCGCTCGACATCAGCGAGCGTACGCTCGGGTCGGAGCATATCGAGCTCGTCCAGGCACTTACGAGCCTCGCGGGCGCGCGCATCGTGCGCGGGTCCCCCGAGAGCGCAGAACCGCTCCTCAACCGCGCGTTGACGATAAGCACGCGTTACCTCGGTGACGACCACCCGGATCTCGTCATCATGGTCAACGATTTTGCGCGGATGTATCTCAAGGCGGGAGACTATTCGTTCGCAGAGCCCCTGCTGCAGCGTCTCCTCGCGATGAAGCGTAGCAAGGGCGATGATCATCCCGAAGTGGCAACCGTGCTCGCGAGTCTCGCGGCCGTGCATCGGGCGCGTGGTCAGCACGAATCAGCCGAGGGGCTGTGGAGACGCGTGCTCGCAATTCGGGAGCGGACGCTCGCGCCTAATCACTTCGCACAGGCGACAGCGCTCGAGCACCTTGCGGATGTTTGCGCGGCGCGCGGAAAGATCGGTGAAGCCCTCCAACTATTTCAGCGCGCACAGATGATTCGCGAGCTGACCCTCGGCACTGACCATTCCAGCCTGCGCACTTTACGCGAGCGAATCGCTGATCTGGAGCTTCAGGCCTCGGACGATTCCTTTGAGGCACCTCACGCTCACGCCCCAGGAGCGCAACCGAACGATCTCCGGCCGACAAATCAATCGGGAATCAACATTCCTGTTGCCAGGCGAGCCAAGCGCGAATCGAGAGGTTTGGCGCGGATGGAAAGCGCGATGCCTTTTGTCGAGCGGGAGCTTCCGAGGCCGCCGGCAGTCGATGAAGAAGATAGGCCAGCAACTCCGCGCACGGCTCCATTCAGTACCCCGGAGGAGAGAGAAGCAGCCGCCATTGCCTACAGAGCCGCCCTGCTGGACGAGAGGCAGAATGCCGACGACGCGGATGAAGGGGAGGCGATCGGTTTAGCCGGCGGAGTTCTCGCATCCGTGACTGTACTCATGCGGAAGCACCACCGAGAGGCACTGGCCGTCGCCGGAGTGATGGCTTTCCTGGTGATTGCCTTTGCAACGAGCACACGCGCGTCGAGCGAGGTGGACCAGACGATCGCTGAACCGCCGTCTGCCGCCGCCGTGTCTTTGACGGGGAATGCTCCGCAACCGCAGCCAGCGACGAGCAATCAATTGAACGTGCCAGCCCCGAATAGCGCCGCTCTAATTCGGAAAATCAGTCCGCCCCCACCGCGCCCGATCGAGCAGCGAAACCCGCAGGTGCGGAGCGAGAGGAGGGCGGAGCGGGCAATTGTCTCCATTCCAACCGTATCGTCGCCAAGTACGAACCGTTTTGATTCACTCGTTCGATCGGCGGGCGTGTCGGCGCGAGGCCTCAGCGAATCATTCCTCGCTCCGCCGGCATTGAGCACCCCAAGCATACAGCGCCCGAAATTCGACTACGGTGAATCGGGAGCTCCGCAGCGCTCGCGTGCACGTCTGATAGGCTCCATGCCCACGCTTCATTACCCGGAGCAGCTGCATGGCGTAGAGGCCAAAGTCCTGGTCCGCTTCAATGTGGACACTGGTGGGCATCCGGAGATGGCTACGTTCTCGGCGGTAAACTCTCCCAATGCCCTGCTAACAGAGGCCATTCGCAAAGTCATTCAGGGCCTGCGGTTCGAACCTGCGCGCACCGGAGGTCCCGAATCCAAACCAATCGTCGACGGATTGGAGGTTGACTTCGTGTTCTCCCCAACCAAGCGATAGGAATCGCGCGAGGACTAGCCTAGCCTTGCACGATCGCGCCGGCCAGCCGGAGTCGAGCGACAACGGTGTCGGCAAGACGCGCGGTTACGATCAGCTGGCCATTCTCGGTACGCTGCTGAATCACGTCCGCTTCTCGGTGAAGTTGCGCGAGCAGCTTCCCGTCGCCGCTGGAGAATCTTATTTCAGCAACTCGTGTTCCTGCTCGTGCCGATGAAAGAAAGGATCGCCGCAGCGGCTCCAACCCGCCTTCAGTTACCGAGCTGACGAACACCGACGAGCTGGGAAGCAGGTTGCCAATCCTCTCTCGCAACGCCAGCAGCTCGGTCTCGGGCAACGCGTCGATCTTCGAGAACACGTAGAGCAGCGGCTTATCCTTCGCACCGAGCTCGGCCAGCACCTCGTCAACCACCTGCCGCTGCTCCTCCCACACCGGATGACTCGCGTCGATCACGTGCAGCAGTAGATCCGCTTCGTTCACTTCCTCGAGCGTTGCACGGAAGCTCGCGACCAGGTTGTGCGGCAGCTTTCGAACGAATCCAACGGTATCGGTGAGCAGGACCTTCGAGTTCTCGCCGAGGTCTATCTCGCGCGTCAAAGGATCCAGCGTGGCGAACAACCGATCCCCGACAAGAACCTCGCCGCCTCCCGCTCTGACTGGTGCCGAGCGAGTGCTAGGAAAAGTCCGGTAACGATTCAGCGGTTTCCGAGCGAACGAATGCGTGATCCTCGGCGGGCGGCGGATACCCATAGGCGCCATCCATTTCCCATTTGTCCTCCGGGTAGCACGCCTTGCTATCAGGGTAGACGTGGGTGCCAAACTTCTCGACGTGCTCGCGGTCCATGCCACACTCGATGCATACGTCGTCGGGGAGCCGAGGGGTCTCCCTCTCATAAGCCCAGGCATCGAACTCGTCAGCGCAGGGAGTCTGGTGGATTTTCCGAAGCCCGACTACCGCAGGCCCGCGCGATCCTGTACCAGTTGGTGGCGGCGGTGCAGCACGCTCCTAGCGCGTGTTCGTGAGAGGTGACAGATTAACGTGCCTCCTCCATGACATGCAACGTCGCGGATGGGAGTGGCGGCCGCGCCCATTCGCGTTCACTTGCATCAGATCAGGAGGAGTTCGATGAAGAGCATCGTCATAAGCCGCACTCTACAAGCGCTGGCTCCGCGCGCGCGCATCGCGCGAGTACTCGCGGCGGTCGCATTTGCCGGCCTGCTCGCGGCGTGTTCGGGGAGCACTGATGTCGGCGTCACGTCGACGGTCACCATCTCGCCGACTACGGTGACGCTCGCGCCGGGCGGCACGCAGCAGTTCACGGCGGTGGTAAAGAACTCAGCCGGCGACGTCCTCGCGGTTACGCCAACGTGGTCTCTCGTCGCCGGTGGCGGCACGATCACTAGCACGGGGCTGTTTACGGCAGGCACGACGGCAGGGACGTTTACCGTAGCGGTAACCTGTAGCGGCATCACGGCCACTGCAACGGTCATCGTATCCCCTGGTGCGCTCTTGACGATCACGGTCACACCGAATCCGGCAACGCTGGCCATCGGTGCCACGCAGCAATTCACGGCGGTTGGCAAGGACGCGAATGGAAACATCGTTGCGATCACGCCCGTCTGGTCGACCGTTAACCCGCCCGGCAGCATCAATGCTGGCACGGGTCTCTTCACCGCGGGCAACACGACCGGTACGTTCCCCAACACCGTCAGAGCGACCCAAGGCACGATCTTCGGTACGGCGACGGTCATCGTGGTCGCCGGGCCGCTCTTTACGATCACGGTTACGCCGAACCCGGATACGCTGGCCGTCAATACCACGCAGCAGTTTACGGCGGTGGGCAAAGACGCCGGCGGCAACGTCGTCCCGATCCCGCCGCCCCTCGTCTGGTCGGTCGTGAATGGTGGCGGCAGCATCGTTGCCAACACGGGTCTCTTCACCGCGGGAGCGGTGACTGGTACGTTCACCAACACCATCAAGGCAACCAGTGGCGCGATCTCAGGGTTTGCGACGGTCGTCGTGATCCCAACGCCAGCCGCGCCACTCGCGACGGCAAGTCCGTTCGGGATCCTCGCCGGCTCGACCATCACGTGTGTCACCGGCGGCATTATCAACGCCGACATTGGCCTCAGCCCAGGCAGCGCAGTCACGCTCGGTTCCCCCGCGTGTGTGGTTACGGGAACGCAGCATATAACCGACGGGGTTGCGGCGCAGGCGCAGCTCGACCTCACGCAGGCGTATAACGCGCTGGCCGGCCTGCCGTGCCCAGCGGCGAATAACATCGGCACCACCAACATTGGCGGAACGACCAAGGCGGCCGGTGTCTACTGCTCCGCGAGCTCGATCCAAGTCTCGGGCACGTTGACGCTGGATGGTGGGGGAGATCCGAACGCGACCTTTGTCTTCCAGGCCGGCAGCACGCTCAGCAACGCCCCACCCCCCGGAAACATCGTCCTGATCGGTGGTGCGCAGGCCAAGAACGTGTGGTGGCAGGTTGGCGCTTCGGCCACGATCGGCACGGGGTCGCAATGGAAGGGCAACATCCTCGCCCTGTCGAGCATCACGCTGAATGACAACGTTACGCTGATCGGACGCGCCTTGGCGCGGAACGGCGCAGTGACGCTGGGCACCGGCGACACCATCACTCTGCCATAACGCCGGCGAGAGCTGGGACCGGACGACCGTCCGGCCCCAGCACCGCTCCGGCCACAGAGTCATCAAAGGAGATTCAGAGGTTCAACGGCCCGGGCTGAACGTCAGCTCAACGAAGATCTGCCGGATGCGGTCCTTCGCGTCCGACAGATCTTCGACCATTGAGCGCATACGGAGAAGGAGGAAAGCAGCCGATGCGACCAAGCAAATTCAGTGAAGACGAA
>CAAGKR010330570.1_pt1 | contig 80482 bp, 60 predicted proteins | sample 2556971 | NCBI WGS metagenome assembly CAAGKR01 (sample SAMEA5207829, study PRJEB30636) | soil metagenome | biome: forest; feature: boreal; material: soil | place: USA | collected 2011-09 | depth 1 m | reverse complement strand
CGGGGCTACAAGTTCTCGACCTACGCGACCTGGTGGATCCGCCAGGCGATCACCCGCTCGATCGCCGACCAGGCCCGCACGATCCGCATCCCGGTCCACATGATCGAGACGCTGAACAAGGTCATGCAGGTGCAGAAGCAGCTGCTCCAGGAATACGGCCACGAGCCGACCCCCGACGAGGTGGCCGACGAGATGAATCTGCCGGTCGACCGCGTCCAGCAGATCATGAAGATGGCCCAGCAGCCGATCTCGCTTCAGTCGCCGGTCGGCGACGGCGACGACACCTCCTTCGGCGACTTCATCGAGGACAAGTCCGCCGAAAATCCCTACGACATGACGGCGTACTCCCTCCTCAGGGAGAAGATCATCGACGTCCTCGACACGCTCACCGAGCGCGAGAGGCGCGTGCTCTCGCTGCGGTTCGGCCTCGTGGACGGCTACAGCCGGACACTCGAGGAGGTCGGCAAGCAGTTCAAGGTGACCCGCGAGCGCATCCGCCAGATTGAGGCAAAGGCGCTTCGCAAGATGCGCCATCCGACCCGCATACGGCAGTTGCACGGCTTCTTCGACGCCGAGCAGATCGACAATGCGCAGAATCTGCTCAAGGTGGCCGCCTCGCTGCGCCCGCCGCCGCGCACCTAGGTCGCGGAACGCTCTTGCGTAGGCCCTGATTCCGAATAGTTTCCCCCCATGTATCTGCACGACGCGGCATTGCTCGGAGTGATGGGCCTAAGCGGCGGTGAGCTGCTGATCATCCTCGCGATCATCCTGCTCCTTTTCGGCGGATCGAAGCTGCCCTCGCTCGCGAGGGGCCTTGGCCAGTCGATGAAGGAGTTCAAGAAGGCGGCGAAGGACGATGAACCGGTCGTTCCGGCCAAGGAAGAGCTGAAGAAGCCGGACTCGACCCCCGGAGCCAACTAGGTCTCGTCCTGGCTCGCGGGCTCCGAGAGCCACGCGCGAAACTCGCGGATTTGCACGGGCGTGCCGAGGACGAGGAGCTCGTCACCCTGCTTGAGCGTCTCGTTGCCGCCGGGATTCAAAATGCGCCCTCCCGCGCGGTAGATCCCCGCTATCTGCACGCCATGGTTCCTGGCCGGCGAGATCTCGCCCAGCGTGCGCCCCCTCGCCCGGCTCCATTCCGGCACGATGACCGCGTCCATTCGCACCTCCTCGAAGAGCGAGTCGGTGTCGAGCGTGCCGGAGACGCGCCCCAGGAATGTTCGGCCGGCCTCGACCTGCCCCATCGTGCCCATGAGGAGCACCTTGTCGCGCGGATAGAGAACCGACTCGGGCGGGGGCAGCGGGATCATGAATCCCTGGCGCTCGATGCCCACGACCGAGCACCCGAATTGCGCTCGCAGATCGAGATCGGCGATCGTGCGGCCCTGGCAGTCGGCGAGGTCCGGCAGCGTGCAGTCGATCATGTGGAGGTCCCATTCCGGATGGCGCCCCATCCAGGGGGCCGTCGTCGACGTCAACTTCGACTCCGACGTCTGCATCATGTTCTTGATCTCGATCTCGAGCACCGAGTGCCAGTGAATGAGCCGGCGGCGCAGGAGGACGACGGCCACGACGGCGACGAGCGCGCTCGCGAAGAGGAGCCACCGGGCGGTGTCCTCCGCCGGCACGATCGCGATCAGCCAGACGGTGAGAATGGCGGCGACGACAAGCTTCAGGCCGGTCTCAACGACGGGCGCGAGCTGCCTGCCGCGGGGATGGTGGGCGGTCGAGACCTGGGCGAAGAGGAGGGCAAGCGCCGAGCAGTTGCGCCAGATCGCGACCAGCGGGGCGACGACCGCGAACGATAGCAGCATCCAGAACGCGACCTGCGCCCCGTTCGGGAAGTCGCGGCCGAGCCATTCCTGGACCGCGGTGTAGATCTCGCGCGAGAACACGAGCACCCCGCTCACGAACAGCATTTCGATGACGATCTGCGCGAAGCGCTTGCGGCTGAGCTGCCAGAGCCGGCTGCGCTTGCGCTGGCGCATGAAGCGCTCAAGCCAGTCCTGGTAGTAGTGGAGCCAGTCGCTGAGCCAGCGCGGCAGGCGCCCGAACACGGCGGACGCGATCGCGCCGGAATGCCTCGCTGAAAAGGGCGTCACGAGGGTCGTCACGAGCGAGACGCCGACGACGAGCGGGTAGAACCGGGCGGGCACGACGGCGGCGCCGACGCCGAGCTGGGCGATCACGAACGAGAACTCGCCGATCGGCGCGGTCAGGAGGCCGGCGCGCATCCCGTCGCGTGCGGGCACCCCGATCATGCAGAGGCCGGCCGTGACCGCCGCGGGGCGCGCGACCAGCGTGAAGGCGGCGACGCCGGCGATCAGGCCCGCGTTGTCGATCAGTTCGCGGACGTCTATCAGCATGCCGATCGCGACGAAGAAGACCGCGCTGAACACGTCCCTCATCCCCTCGAAGGTGCGCTCGACCTGGTGGCGGTGGGGGGTCTCGGCCACGATGATCCCGAGGAGGAACGCCCCAAGCGCGAGGGAGTAGTTGGCCTTCTGCGCCAGTATGGAGAGGCCGAAGAGGAGCGCGGCCAGCCCGAGCGTCTGCAGCTCCTCGTCCATCGAGATGCTCATGCGCTTCAGGAGCCAAGGGACCAGGATCAGCCCGGCGATCCCGATCACAGCGACGAAGGCTCCCAGGTGCAGGAGGCTGACGCCCATCTCGCTCGCGCGGCTGGCGCCCGTTCCACCGAGCTGGACCACCGATTCCAGGAGCGCAAGCATCACGACCGCCACGACGTCCTCCAGCACGGAAACGGCGAGCGCGAGCTGGCCGGAACGCTCGTGGTTGAGGCCGGTCTCGTTCAATATCTTCGCGATGATCGAGGACGACGAGATCATGAGCATCCCCGCAAGGAAGAGCCCCTCGGTCGAGTTCCAGTCCAGCGCTGCCGCGAGGAGGCGCGAGAGGTAGTACATCGCGGTGGCGCCCCCGAACACCGCTGCCAGGAGCGGCAGCCCGAGCCGCCGCAGCTTGCGCAGGCTCAGGCGCAGACCGATCGAGAACATGAGGAAGACGAGGCCGACTTGCCCGAGCGTCTCGATGCGTCCGACGTCCGACACGAGCGCGAGGTAGGGCATTCCCGGCCCGACAAGGATGCCGGCCGTCAGGAAGCCGGCGACGATCGACAGGCCAACCCGCTGGCACATCCAGCCGACAGCCCCGGCGACAAGAAGGATGACCGCCAGGTCTTGGATGAACAGGATTCCATGCATGGCAGCCGCCTTCGCGCAAAATCGCTTCGGCAAGCCCGCGCCGTCAACCTTAACCGGCGTATTTCCCTCGTTGACAGGTTCCTGCGCAGCCCATTCGATTCCGTCGGCGGCAACGCCACCGACCTCCAGCTTTTCCCCGCAACCAGCGAACATGGCCAACCTTTTCGGTTACTTCTCCAACGACATCGGAATCGATCTCGGAACGGCAAACACTCTCGTATACCTGAAGGATAAGGGAATCGTCCTGCGCGAGCCGTCGGTGGTTGCGCTGGATACGGTGACGCGGAAAGTCCGAGCGGTGGGCGACGAGGCGAAGAGGATGCTCGGGCGCACGCCCGGGAACATCACCGCGATCCGCCCGATGAAGGACGGTGTCATCGCCGATTTCGACGTGACCGAGGCAATGCTCCGGTATTTCATCCAGAAGGCCAGCCAGAGCTTCAGGGCCCCTCCCCGCGTCGTCATCGCGATCCCGTCGGGCATCACCGCGGTCGAGAAGCGCGCTGTCATGGACAGCGCCACCCATGCCGGGGCGCGCAAGGTGATCACGATCCCCGAGCCGATGGCCGCCGCGATCGGCGTTGGTCTGCCGATCGACGAGCCTGCCGCGAACATGATCGTCGACATCGGCGGAGGCACCACCGAGATCGCCATAATTTCGCTGAACGGAATCGTCTTCTCAAAGTCGATACGCGTCGCGGGCGACGAGCTCGACGCCGCGATCATCAACTACATGAAGCGGGCGTACAACCTCCTGATCGGCGAGCGCACGGCTGAGGAGATAAAGATGAGGATAGGCTCCGCCTATCCCCTCGACGAGGAGCTCTCAATGGAGGTGAAGGGCCGCGACTCGGTCGCGGGCCTGCCGAAGACGATTCACATCACCTCCCAGGAGGTGCGCGAGGCCCTGTCCGACACGATCGCCGCGATCGTCGACGCGGTCCGCACGACGCTTGAGCGCTGCCCGCCGGAGCTTTCGGCCGACCTCGTCGACCGCGGTTTCGTGATGGCGGGGGGCGGCTCCCTGATCCGGGGCATCGACCGGCTGCTCAGCGACAAGACAGGCCTCCCGGTGACGGTGGCTGACGATCCCCTCTCTGCAGTGGCCAACGGGACCGGGGCCGTTCTGAACGACCTTTCCTGGCTCATGCAGAACGCGTGAGGATTGGGCGATCCCAGCGATTTGACAAATCCCGACCCTTCGTAGTGCTGGGGTTGGCGCTGGTGGCATGGCTCGTGGCACCGGTCGCGATCAAGAGGATCACCCGAGCGAGCTTCTTCGAGATGACCGCCCCGATGACGGTGACGGCATCCTATGCGAACGACCTCCAGAAGTTCTGGGCTTTGCGGCTTCATTCGAAGGATGAGCTGATCGAGGCCGGGCGTGACATGGCGCGCCTCAATTCCTCCTATGCGCTCTCCGTGCAGCAGAACGGCGAGCTCCAGGCCGAGATGGAGCGCCTCGAGGCGCTGCTCAAGATGCCGGCGATGGAGCACTACCGCTTCGAGCATGCGCGGGTCGCCCAGCGCGACTTCTCGGGCTGGTGGCAGCGCATGGTGATCCGCAAGGGCTCGGACCACGGCATTCCCGTCGGCGCTCCGGTCGTCTATGCCGGCGGCGTCGTGGGGCGCATCTCGGAGGTCCATGCCTACACGTCCGTCGTGCAGCTGAGCAGCGACCCGGGCTTCAGGATCGCGGCCGTAGTGGACGGAGACACCCGCCCGATGAGCTACCAGGGAGGCGAGAACCAGGTGTTCGGCGCCGCCAGGGGCGTCGTCGAGTTCGTGCCGCTGGACATCTACGCGAGCGGCACCACGCCCAAGCGCCTCGCCACATCCGGGCTCGGAGGGATCTATCCGCCCGGGATGACGATCGGGCGGATCATCCACGTGGAGCCGAGCGCGGACGGACTTTTCAAGACGGGTGAGGTCGAGCTGGACTCGCGGCTTTCGGAACTGACCGAGGTGACCGTCCTCGTGGCCGTAGACCAGGACTAGAAAGGGATCCAACATGCGTGGTGCCGCCGCCCTTTTGCTCACGCTCTACCTGCTCCGCGCGCTGGTCGCCGAGGCGAACAACGCGCTCTCGGGGATGCATATCTGGCTTTTCACGGGCGGTCTTTTCGTCGCGTACTCCGCCCTCGTGATGCCTTTCGGCCCGGGATTCTTCGTCACCATCGTCGCCGGCCTGCTGTGCGATTCCGTGACGCCGGTTCCCTTCGGGAGCCATGCGTGCCTCTTTGCGCTCGCCCACGCCATTGTCTTCAACGCGAGGGAGCGGCTGCAGCGCGACGAGACGACGGTCAGGATCGTCGTGGCCCTCCTGATCAACCTCGGGCTCTTCCTCGCGCTCACGTTCGTGCGAATCCGCGTCGCGCACGGCGGAGCCGCCGCTTGGCCGCGGATGCTGTCCGACCTGGCATGGTCGGAAATCACGATCGCGCTCATCGCGCCCTGGTTTTTCGCGCTTCAGCTGCGGACGCTCGAATTGGCGCGTGCGAATCCGTTGCGGGCATCGTAGCATAGAGACCGAGAGAAATGGCCGCGCCCTCCGAACGCTCCGGGAGCCTTGTCGAGTCCAAGACCGGATTCGACCCGAGGATCATCGCGTTCCACGGGCTCGTCGCCCTGGGGCTCCTCGTGCTCGCCGGTGGCCTCGCTTATCAGCAGATCATCAAGGGCGCGATGCACCACGAGCAGGAGCGCCAGCAGAATGAGCGCCGCATCATCACGCCCGGCTCGCGCGGCGACATGCTGGACCGCAACGGGAAGCTCCTCGTGGGCAACCGTCCCCGGAACGCGGTCGTCCTGTACCTCGACGAGCTGCGGCCCGAGTTCACCAAGGAGTTCATCGATATCCGAAGGAACTACCGCAACACTGGCGACAAGGACCTGCCGACGAACGCTCAGATGGAGCGAATCGCCCACGTGACCGTCGTCAGGCGCTACCTGGACCAAGTGAACGAGATCCTCGGGCGCACGGACGCCGTGGACGCCGGCGGGCTCCAGCGCCACCTCGAGAGACAGCTGCTTCTGCCGTACATTCTTGTCGACGACCTCAAGCCCGAGGAATTCGCGCGGCTGATTGAGCAGCTTCCGGTCAATTCCCCCCTGCAGCTGTACAAGTCGAGCACGCGCGACTACCCGTACGGCGAGGCGGCGGCCCATGTGCTGGGCTACGTCGGGGTGAACGAGAACGAGGATGACACGGAATTCCCGGGAGAGGACCTGACGACGCTCAAGATGAAGGGCTCCATAGGGAGGGACGGCCTCGAGAAGGAGTTCGACTCGATGCTCCAGGGCGAGCCCGGTTACACGATCCTTCGCGTCGACCCGGCGGGCTACAAGGTGAACCCTCCCATCGACTTTCGAGTGCCGGTCCAGGGGCACAAGCTGACGACCAGCCTAGACATCGACCTCCAGAGGGCCGCGGAGGACGCCATCGGTGACGAAACCGGCGCGGCCGTTGCCATGGACGTCCGCACGGGCGAGGTGCTCGTGATGGCGAGCAAGCCGGGATACGACCTGAATTCGTTCTCGCCGCACCTCAGCAAGGCTGCCGCCGCGGATATCGAGGACCGCAAGGCGTGGACCAACAGCGCGCTGAACGGCGTCTATGCCCCCGGCTCCACGTTCAAGATCATCGTCTCGACCGCCGCCCTCATCAGCGGCGCCGTGACGCCGGAAGACGAACCCTCGGACTGCGAGGGAGTGATGATGATCGGAAACCGGAGGTTCACATGCGAGAACGGGGAGGCGCGCCACGGGAAGCTGACCCTTCCGGACGCCATCACGATAAGCTGCGACATCTATTTCTACACGGTCGGACTCAGGACCACGGTCGACGTGATCGCGGCCGAGGCGCGCCGCTTCCACCTCGGCCGCCCCACGGGAATCGAGCTTCCCGGCGAGACCCATCGCATGCTCGTGGCTGACCCCGCATGGAAGCAGCGCACGCAAGGCGAAGCCTGGTCGCAGGGAGACACGGCCAACATGTCGATCGGCCAGGGCTACCTGGGGGTGACGCCGCTTGAGATGGCCTGCTTCGCGGCCTCGTTCGCCCGAGACGAGGTCTGGACCAGGCCCACCCTGCTTCACGATCCCAACCGACCCATGCAGCATGCCGAGCGAACAGGGCTCTCGGCCGGGCAGAGGGCGGCCATTCTGAAAGGGATGCTGGGATGCACGACCTCTCCGGAAGGTACCGCAAGGTATCTCAATCTTCCCGGCCTGCGAGTGCCCGGCGTGGACATCGCAGGAAAGACGGGCACCGCGCAGATCACGAGGCCCCAGGGCAAGATGGACGAGGCCTGGTTCATCTGCTTCGCGCCCATCGAAAATCCGGAAATCGCCCTGGCGATCGCGGTTGATGGGCCGCTGGGCGAGAGCTTCGGAGGAGGTCCGCAGGCGTCCCCGATCGCATCCGCGATCCTCAAGAAATATTTCGAGAAGAAGCGCGCCGCCGTCGCCGTGAAATAGAGATGGCCCTCCTCGCCTTCCTGAAAACGTCCGCGGGCCTCGGCCAAGTCGGCGCCGGCCCGTAACGAAGGCGCTGCAGGTCGGCGACGAGATTCTCGGGTCCGTCGATTCGGACGAGCCATCGGCCGGCCTCCTTCCTGACCGGGTCAAAGCCCCTGGGGCGCCCGACGGAAGCAAAGCGCCAGCGGCCCGTAACAAAAACCCATGCGCAGGCGCCCACGCCCGCGGCGAAGGCCGCAAGACCGACGAGCCGCGACCCGTCCCAGGGGCCCTTGACCCACGCTTTGAGCCGGCGCGCGGCGTCAGCCACCGCGAGTCGGAGCCATTTGCCGGAGTTGTCGGCCGTGGACTTGACGGCCATCAGGGTTTCGGCCTGCGCCTGCTGATCGAAGTTCACGATCCGCCGGTACCAAAAAACCCGCAGGCTGCTCAGGCGGGCGGACCAGCTTCGGTCCATCAGCCCGGCGAGGGCGGCGTCGCCCTTTTCCTTGGACTGGTCGACGGAACCCGGTGCCGCGAGCGGGTCCTCCCTCAGCCATGCGCCCTTTTTTTCATCCCAGATCTCGGTCCACGCGTGGGCATCCGAATTGCGGACCGTGTAATTTCCCGAGTAGGCGTTCCAGGTGCCGCCCTTGAACCCTGTGACCACGCGGGCGGGGATGCCCTCCGACCGCGCCATGAGGACGAGCGCGCCGGCAAACAGCTCGCAGTGGCCCGACTCCTTGGACGCCATCCACCTGATGAGGGGATCGCCGGGTCCGGCCGGAATATGCGGCGAAAGCGAGTAAGCGTGGTTCTGCCTGAGCCAGTCGACTGCCTGGTCCGCGAAGCCGGCGGCCCCCGTTGCCTTGAGCGGCCCGAGTTCCGCCTTTATGCGGCTGAGCTTTGCCTTGTCCGCGTCGCCGAGCCCGGGAGGGAGGCCGACCTGCAGGAATCCCACGGGCCCGCGCTTCGCCCAGCGGGCGGCGAACACCTTGTCGCGCAGCTCCGGCGAATCGGCCGCCATGCCCTCCACACGGTAGGCCGTCATAGTCGCCGGCTCGTCGCGCAGAGTCATGATTCCCAGGTCGGGCGAGTAGCGGTAGTTCTGGGACTCGCGGAAGCGCAGCGCCCAGAAATTCCCGAGAAGGGGAAGATACCGGCTCACCCCTGATTCCAAATAGAAGGTCCACGTCGGCGAACCGGGCCGTCCCCCGAAGGTGGAGTAGACGTTTGCCGACTTCTGTTCCCGCCCGAAGGCTCCCCTCAGGTTCGAAGAAAGCTTGAACCTGCCGTCCCTGTATTCGTCGAGGACGACCATCCGCCAGTAGGGAATCGCGGTTGCCTGCGTCGGGTCCGAAAGATCCACGTCAAAGGCGATGCTGTCGTCCTGGGTGATGTCGGTAATGTCCCCAAACTTGATTGAGTCGTTGAATCCCGTCATCGCCTTCTTCACGACGAAACGCTCCAGGAAAAGGCTGTTCTCAAGCTGGAAGCGCGGGATGGCCATGAAAAGAACCCCGGAGACAGCGACGACTCCCGCGAAGAGCGCGGCGCCCGATGCAAGCAGCCGCCAGTCGGAAATTTCCCAGAGCCTCCTGAATAGGTGACGCCAGCTCGCATGCTCCGCCCACGGAGGCACCACCCCTCTCGGCGCGACCATGGGCGCGTTGCCCCCTTCGGCAGCCGCCGCTATTGTGACCACCATCATCAGGCCGAGCGCGCATGCCGTGAAGAGCAGGATCTGCGCGGCGAAGAGAAGCGACACAGTGAGGACGCCGGCGACGACGATCAGGAAAAGGCCCAACACCACGATCTGCATGTCATCGCGGCGCGCGCGGTGACTGATGCCCCGGTAGAGGAGCAGCAGCAGGTCCAGCCTGACGATCGCCGGGAGCAGCTGGCCCGTGTACCAGAGATCGCCCACAAAAAACGCCGCGATCGCGGGAAAAGCGAGCCGATGCACCATCATGGGAACGCGCGCCGGGCTCGCCGGCCTCACCAGCGCATAGAGGACACCGGCCGCGGCCGCGGCGGCCATGACGCCGGAATCGATGTCGAGGTAGAACACCGTCGCGATCGACAGGACCATCAGCAGGCCGCCGAGGAGCCACCTCAGCAGGTGCAGCTCGTCCAGGCTAAGTCGCGGCGATCTTGTTTCCATTGATGAATGCCGCGACGCCGCGAGTGCCGTCGGGTTCAAACGTGATCAGGTTGGAGCGGACATGCCCTGCCGCCGACGCGAGGTCGGCCGCTGAGGTCGGGGCCGCAAGCGGCTGCGCCTCGGCAAGCCGGTCAAGGAAGGAGTCCAGGTCCGCGATCCTCTTTGTCGCGAAATGGCGGCCGGTGTCGATCGCGGCCGACCTGAGGCGGCCCGCGCGGAAGAGGTCCTGGGCGAGCGTAGCCACGAAGCTCATCAGGAGCTCGAACTGCTCGGGGCGCGTCCACACGGCGGCGTCGGTTCGCAGCCAGATCGAGCACGCGTCCGAGTTCTGCGACGAGAACTGCCGGATGAGGAGCTCCCGCGTGCGAGCGCTCGCCTTCCAGTGGATCAGACGGTGGGAGTCCCCGGAGGCATACTGGCGAAGCGCGATCATTTCCCCCTCGTTGCCGGCGCGGGCCTGGCTGAGTTCGCCGCCCTGGCGCCGGGGCGACGCGCTGGCAAACCGCCGGTACTCGACGGGGGCCGGCCACACCGGAATCTCCCTCCGAAGGTCGGTGCCTGCGAATTTCCTGAGAAATCCGAAGGGAAACAGCGATCCGACACCGCGGAGCTCGATCCTGAGGATGCCCCGACGAGGCGGGGTGAACGTCCAATCGAGCCGAGACGCGCCGCCGGGCTCCAGGCGCGCTCGCATGTGGACCGTGCCGCTGGCCGTGGACTCCTCGACCCTTCGCAGGGCCGCCCAGACGTCGATCCCCTTCGCGGTGATCGTCGACTCCGGGCGCGCGGGTGCGCCGCGCTCGACTGCGCGGGCGGCGAAGTCGAACCAGAGGGCATAGGTCGGCATGAACTTCTTGCCGTTCCTTAGGAGAAGCCCGACCTCCGCACGCTGTCCGGCGCGCAGCGGCGGCTCTATGTCGAGATTCCACTCGAGGCCGCGGAAGTTGAGCCACGCAAGGACGCCGCTCAGGATCAGGCAGGACAGCAGCAGCGCGAGCGCGATGAAGAGGATGTTGCTCGCCGAGTTGTAGGCGGCGGTGCCGATGCCGAACGAGAGCCCGATCAGGACAACGCCCGAGATCGTGGGCTGAATCCTCTCGTAGCGCCTCGGCCAGACCAGGTTCCAGAGGATGCGCCGCCATAGATGGCGCACGACGCTCCCGGGTTCGGCGCTCACACCGGCTGGGGCAGCGCCGAGAGGATGCGCTTGAGGTGCACGCCCACGGATCGCCTTTCCTCAAGGGCGTCGCCCGTCTGACGCGAAAGCGCAAGCCTGTGCGCGAGGACCGCCGGGACGAGCTCGGTCACGTCGTCCGGAAGGACGAAGTCGCGGCCGTTGACGAGGGCGCGCGCCTGGGCGGCCGCGCGCAAGGCGAGGCCCCCGCGGACGCTCGCTCCGGCCCTGAACTCGACCTCCGTGCGGGTGGCGGCGACGATCCTGAGGATGAAATCGAGGATGCTGTCCTCGACGAATACCTGGGGCACGAGGGCCTGGATGCCCGCGACGTCGGCCCTCGTGGCGACCGCGTTCAGGGTGATAGAGTCATAGCCGCCCCTCGAGGTCCGAAGGATCTCAATCTCATCTCCATGCTGCGGGTATCCCATCCGCAGGCGCATAAGGAACCGGTCCATCTGGCTCTCGGGCAGCGGAAAGGTCCCCTCGTAGTCCACGGGGTTCTGGGTGGCGAAGACCATGAAGGGCGACCCCACGGCATGGGACTCGCCGTCGACCGTGACCTTGGCCCGGTCCATGACCTCGAGCAGCGCGGACTGGGTCTTCGGCGGGGCTCGGTTGATCTCGTCGGCGAGGACGATGTTCGCGAACACGGGGCCCGGTTTGAAGACGAATTCCCGCGTCGCCTCGTCGTAGATGGCGACGCCCGTCACGTCGGAGGGAAGCAGGTCGCTTGTGAACTGGATCCTCGAAAACATGCAGTCGGTCGAGCGGGACAGGGCATATGCGAGCGTGGTCTTGCCGACCCCGGGGAGGTCCTCGATCAGGAGGTGGCCGCCGGCTGCCAGGCAAATCAGAAGCTGCTCAATCACGTCGTCCTTGCCCAGGATGGCCTGGCGCATGTTGGCCCTGAGGCGGTCGAGCGCGCCCTTTGCGTTGGCGATGCGGTCCGATTGTAGGAATTCGCTCATGGGTGTCCCAAGACGCCCCTAAGCTAACAGCTCAAGCATCCGGGTGAAAAGCCTGTTCACCCGTTCCTGGTTCGTTTTCACAAGATCTTTGAATCGCGCAAAATCGATCTCTGTCCCCTCCAGCCCGTTGGCGTAGTTGTCGATCACGGCGAGGCTGTTGTAGTTGAGCCCCGCCTCGCTGCAGAGGTCCGCCTCATGGGCCGCCGTCATGCCGATGACGTGCCCCCAGCTTCGGACCACTCGGATTTCTGCCTTGGTCTCGAAGCGCGGTCCCCTCATCTGGACATAGACCTTGCCGGTGGGGATGACGAATTCTGGCGCCAGCTTGCCGACCAGCATCGGCACGAGGTTGTTCGCGATCGCGGGAGCCCCGCCCTTGAGCTCCTTGTCGAAGAAGGTGGCCGGACCCTCCTGCAGGCAGACATAGTCCGAGCAGGACACGATCGAGCCCGGGGGAATGTCCGGCCTCAGCGAGCCCACCGAGTTAAGGGAGACGATGTCCTTGAACCCGAGGTCGGCGAGCGCCCGGATATTGGCGCGGTAGTTGATCGAATGGGGCGGCAGCGGGAAGCCGTAACCGTGGCGGTTGATCAGCGCATGGTCGCCGCGCGCCTTGTAGGTGACCTCGCCGTAGGAGGTCTCCACCTTGCGCACGTCCCAGGACGAAAAGAGCGTGGAATTGACGATGCTTGTGCCGCTTATGAATGCGACTTTCATTAGCGGCCTAAAGTTCGCCTGACCTTCCCCCTTGTCAAATCCGGCGGCAGGGACCTACCCTAGCGAAATCCGCATGTCCCAAGCCAGCCAAGCGCCCGCAGACAAGGCGAACGTCCCCCGGCATGTCGCCATCATTATGGACGGCAACGGGCGCTGGGCCAAGCAGCGCGGCCTTCCGCGAATCGAGGGCCACCGACGCGGAGTCGAGGCCGTAAGGACCGCGACCTACGCGGCCCGCGACCTCGGTGTCAAATGGCTGACGCTCTATGCGTTCTCGGCTGAAAACTGGAATCGCCCCAGGGAGGAGGTGGGAGCGCTCATGTCCCTCCTCGAGCTGTACCTCCGGAAGGAGCTGGCGACCTTCGTGCGGGACAAGGTGCGCCTGAGGACGATCGGGCAGATCCACGACCTGCCGGCCGGTGTGCAGCGCCACCTTGCGCAGACAGTCGAAAAGACGAAGGACTTTGAGGACTACACCCTTGTCCTCGCGCTCAACTACGGCTCGCGCACCGAGGTCGTCGATGCCGCCCATGCCTTCGCCGCCGCGGTGGCAGCCGGGCGCGAGAAGGCGAATGACGGGTCGTGGGAGACATTCTCCAAATATCTGTACACGGCGGGCATGCCCGACCCCGACCTCGTGATCCGCACCTCGGGCGAGATGCGAACGAGCAACTTCCTCCTCCTGCAGTCGGCCTACGCGGAGTTCTATTTCACGCCCGTCCTCTGGCCCGATTTCTCAAAGGACGACCTCGCGGGCGCGATTGCGGATTATGCGCGCCGCGAGCGCCGTTATGGCATGACCAGCGAGCAGCTCAAGCCGGTCGCCGCGGCCAAATAGCGCCCGGAATCCTGTGGCCAAACGAATCACAAGCACCGTCGTCCTCTGGCTCCTGGTCTTCGCGGTGCTGTGGTTCTTCAGGACGAACGGCGCGCTGGTCGTCATCGTCGGGATCTCGGTGCTGACGCTGCGCGAACTCTACAAGCTGATGGCCGCCGCGGGCAACGCGCCTTTCGCCGGTCTCGGCCTTTTGTTCGGCGGCCTGATCACGCTGGCCCCATGGACGGAAGCGAGGTACGGAATCGCCGCCCATCCTCTCATCGCGCTGGCGGCCGTCGTGTTCTCGGTCCGCATGCTGCTTGAGAGGGCCCCCGAGAAGCGGGTCGAGGCGCTTTCGTCGACGCTCTTCGGGCTCCTGTACGTTTCGCTTCTCCTGCAGTACCTCGTGCGCATTGTCACGCCGGTCGCCGGCGACACGATCTCGCCCAACGGCCGGCTGGTCCTCTGCCTGTGGGTGGTGGCCGTGGCCAAGTTCTGCGACGTCGGAGCGCTCCTGACGGGCCTGGCCATCGGGCGCCATCCAATGGCGCCGCTCACGAGCCCCAAGAAGACATGGGAGGGCGCTGCCGGAGGCGTGGTCGTATCGATGGGAATCGGAGCCCTCGTCGCATGGCTCGGACGCGGCGTGCTGCCCGTTTCGATGACCCCCCTTCGGGCGGCCCTTGTCGCCGCTCCGCTGGCTGTGGTCGCCATCGTGTCGGACCTCGTGGAGTCCGTCATCAAGCGCAGGGCGGCCCTGAAGGACTCGGGCGGCGGAGTCCCCGGGATTGGCGGGATTTTCGACCTGAGCGACAGCCTGATCCTTGCTGCGCCGGTGGCGTGGTTCCTCCTCCAGCGGCTCGCCTAGGCGCCGGACAATTCCCCGATCGTGGCCGACTCATTTCCATCCTCCGCCCCGTTCGGAAGCCGCAAGCGCGTCGTTCTTCTGGGCGCCACCGGGTCCATTGGAAGGAACGCCCTCCGTGTCATCGCGTCCCACAGGGCCCGCCTCAAGCTCATCGGGATCGCAGCGAGGTCCGACTGGAGGCAGCTCGCCGAGATCGCTCGCGAATTCTCCGTGGATGAAGTCGCGATCTACGATCCCGTCGCATTTGCGGAAGCCACGCAGTCGGGCGCCTTTCCCATGGGCACGCGCCTCCTCCAGGGCCCGGAGGGCCTCTCGGAACTCGCGTCGCTTCCGGAGGCGAACGTCGTCCTCGTCGCCGTGGTGGGGACGGCGGGCCTCGAGCCGGCCATGGCCGCCATAGCGACGGGGAAGGATTTGGCCCTCGCCTCGAAGGAAATACTCGTCCTCGCCGGCAAGTTCGTCATGGACGCCGTCAAGCGGCGCGGCACCCGGATCCTGCCCGTGGACAGCGAGCACAACGCCGTCTTCCAGTGCGTCGAGGGACACTCGAGCGCGGGGGTCAGGCGTATCGTGCTTACGGCGAGCGGCGGCGCATTCCGGGACTGGCCTCTGGAGCGCCTGGCGGAGGCGGGCCCGTCGGATGCGCTCAAGCACCCAAACTGGTCCATGGGCCCGAAGATCACCGTGGACTGCGCCACTCTGGCCAACAAGGGTCTCGAGCTTATGGAGGCCCACTGGCTCTTCGGGCTACGGCCGGAACAGTGCACGGCGGTGATGCACCCGCAGAGCCTCGTCCATTGCCTCGTCGAGTTCAACGACGGCGCCATGCTTGCGCAGCTGTCCCCCTCGTCGATGACGTTCCCAATCCAGCATGCGCTCCTTTATCCGGACAGGATCGAGGGCGTGGAGCCGCCGATCGACTTCACCCGCCTGGTTCAGCTGGATTTCAAGCCTGTCGACGAGGGCCGCTATCCGATGTTCCGCCTGGCGAAGGAGTCCATGAAGGCGGGGGGCGTCGCTCCCGCGGTCTTCAACGCCGCAAACGAGGTGGCCGTGGAGGCCTTCCTGCGCGGCCGGATTCCATTTCTTGCGATTCCGAGGATCGTCGGCCAAGCTCTCGACCGGGCAGCCAATTTTGAACCCACCGATGTCAGCAGTGTCCTTGGAGCCGACAAGGAGGCGCGGCGGGGTGCGGAACTGGATGTCGATCGACTTAAATAATTACAGATTAATATATTACAATCCAAGTGCCGGCGGACCTCTTCCATAATATCGCAAACAACGCCTGGGCGATCTTCCTGATCGTCCTGTTTTTTGGCGGTTCAATATTCGTGCATGAGCTAGGGCACTACCTCGCGGCCCGGGCGAGGGGCGTCCATGTGGAGGTTTTCTCGATTGGATTCGGTCCGCCCATATTCTCATGGAAGGCCGCCGATGGGACGCGGTATCAGGTCGCGTGGTTCCCGCTGGGCGGCTATGTCCTCCTTCCACAGATCGCCGACCTCGGGCCCCTGGAGGGCGAGAGCCAGGTTGCGGCGGCCGACCTTCCGCCTGTCTCGTATTCCACGAAGATGATCGTCTTCGTCGCGGGCGTCGTATTCAATGTGCTGTTCGCGTTCCTCCTCGCCTGCATTGTATGGCGCGTCGGTGTGCCGGAGACCGATGAGGCCAACAGCACGCTTATTGGATATGTCGCGAGGACGATCGACCTGCCCGACGGGAGCAAGGTCCCGAGCCCTGCCGTGGAGGCCGGCCTGCGCGTCGGAGATGCGGTCAAGGCCATCGACGGGCATCCGATCTCGGACTGGGCCGCACTCAATGAAATGCTCGTGATGAGCTCCGGCCATGACGCTGCCGGAAAACGCAGCAGCATTTTTACCGTCGAGCGGGCAGGCAAGACGATCGACATCACGCTTTACCCGCTGCTCTCAGGGGACGAAAAGCTGCGCCATGTCGGCATCGGTCAGGGCTATGAGATGAACGTGCATTCGGTTGAGGCGAATTCTGCCGCTGCTAAGGCCGGGCTGGTCGCCGGCGACCGCATCGTGGCTCTCAATGGCACGACCATCATGAGCGGCAGCGCCCTGGAGGACGAGCTCGCGCTCGGACCCTCCCAACCCGCCCGCCTGGACATTGTTAGGGAGGGGAAACCGGTCGATTTGATCATGCCAGCGCGCACGGCCGCCCTGCCACTGGGCCAGATCGAGTATTCGGCGGCTTATCACATCACGCACCCGACGCCGTTCGTGCAGATCGCCCAGCCCTTCATGCTGGTGCTCCGTACGGTCTGGGCGCTCGTTAACCCCCGCTCCGACATCGGCCTGTCAAAGGTCTCCGGCCCGGTTGGGATCGTCCACATCTTCCATGCCGCCGCGGAAGCCGGTCTCCTGGCGGTCCTTCGGTTCACCATCTTCATCAACGTAAACCTGGCCATCCTGAACCTGCTTCCGGTTCCCGTGCTTGACGGCGGGCAGATGGTCTTTGCGACGATCGGCCGGCTCCGCGGACGGGCACTCCCGGTCAACTTTGTCGTCACCGCGCAGAGCGTCTTCATGGTACTGATACTTTCAATGGTGGTCTACATCAGCTTTTTCGACGTGCGCCGCTGGAGCAGGGATTCAGAGGAGAGCCATGTGCAGTCGGCGGCGCCGGCCGTTGCGGCCGCGGCAAAGCACTGATTTCCCGGCATGGCCTATTGCGCTTCGCGCTTCCATACCGTCCGCCGCAAGACGCGCGAGGTTCTTGTGGGCGGCGTGGCTGTAGGGGGTTCCAATCCGATCCGGATCCAGTCGATGACAACCAGCGACACGCAGGATGTCGCAGCGACCGTGCGCCAGTCCGTCGCGCTCGCGGAGGTCGGATGCGAGATTGTCCGGGTGACGGCGCCCAACGTGCAGGCGGCCCGGTGCCTGAAGGACATCAGGACCGGGCTGACGGCGGCGGGATGGGGCGCGGTCCCGCTCGTCGCCGACATTCATTTTCTTCCCCAGGCAGCGATGGAGGCCGTCGAGCACGTGGAGAAAGTCAGGGTCAATCCCGGCAATTATGCGGACAAGAAGAGGTTTGCCGTCCGCGACTACAGCGAAGCGGATTACGCCCGGGAACTCCAGAGGCTCCACGAGGCATTTTCGCCATTGGTGAAGCGGAGCAAGGAGTTGGGGCGTTCGATGCGAATCGGCACCAACCACGGCTCACTGAGCGACCGCATCATGAACCGGTATGGCGACACGCCGCTCGGCATGGTTGAAAGCGCGCTCGAATTCCTGAGGATTGCCGAGTCGCATGGCTACCGGGAGATCATACTCTCGATGAAATCGTCCAACCCGAAGGTCATGATCGAGGCCTACCGTCTCCTGGTCGAGCGCATGGACGCGGAGGACATGCACTATCCCCTCCATCTTGGCGTGACCGAGGCGGGCGACGGGGAGGACGGCCGGATAAAGGGGTCCATCGGGATTGGATCGCTCCTCCTGGACGGACTTGGGGACACGATTCGTGTCTCGCTGACCGAGGACAGCGTTTACGAGATCCCGGTGGCCAAGGCCATTGCCGACAAGGCTATGAGCCTGTGGGGATGCGATGCCCCTGGCGGCGCATCGACCGATTCGATTGATCCGTATCATTTCGAACGTCGCGAGACGACTTCCCTGCTGCTTGGCGCAACCGCCGCAGTAGGGCCCGAGCAGCCTCCGCGAGTCATCGTCCGCATTGCGGGCGCCGATCAGGCGGCCGCCGCACTGAAGGAATTGGCATCGCCGCGTCTAAAGGACACGCCCGCCGAGGGACTCCTTGTTCCAATCGCCACGGCGGCCGACATTGAGACACTGCGACGCAGTCTTGGCGACGGGGCAGCGGTCGGTTTTCTCGTGCTCGAGCTCGCCAAGGAAATTGCGTCGTCCGACCTGGAACCAATGCTGGCAGCGGGAGGCCACCGCATCGTTATCCTGAGGCGCTTCGCCGCGGGCAACGGCGACGAGCTCGCGGCATGGGCCGCCCTCGCAAGGAAGACCGGCCATTACCTGGCGGTGGACGCCTCGCCCAATGACTTCGCCGCGCTGTCGGACGCCCTGAGGTCCCTGGGCGAGGACCGGATCATCGTCACGTGCTCGAGCGTTTCCACCGGAATCACGGATCACCCTGTCGGCGCCTATCGCAGGATCGTCGAGATCCTCCGCGAAGCCGAAATCCGTGCGCCGATGTGGATCCGCAACACGGCCGCGACCTCGATCAGGGGAGACAACTCCTTCCTCTCGCGCCTCATTGAGGCGAGCTTCCTCACAGGCAGCCTTCTCTGCGACGGCGTCGGCGACGCCGTCAGCATTGAGACGGAATCAGACCCGGCGCGCGCGGCGCGCCTCTCCTACAATGTTCTGCAGGGGGCGGGTGCCAGAATTTCAAAGGCCGAATTCGTCGCGTGCCCAAGCTGCGGCCGGACGCTCTTCGACCTCCAGACAACGACGCAGCGCATCCGCGCGCAGACCGCCCACCTGAAGGGCGTGAAGATCGCCATCATGGGCTGCATCGTCAACGGGCCGGGGGAAATGGCCGACGCCGATTTCGGATATGTGGGTGGCGCGCCGGGCAAGATCAACCTCTACGTTGGAAAGCAGTGCGTGCAGTACAACATCCCGCAATCCGACGCTGATTCGCGATTGATTGCGCTCATCAAGGAGCACAAAAAATGGGCCGAACCGGAACCTGCGCACGCATGATCGAGGGCCGTGAAGCGTATCGAAAAAGTTCACGCACCGTCACCGGTGCGTAACATACCTGTAACCTGCATTCGGGCTTTGATAGCCTGATTCAGGGCAATGTAACATTGCTGGGATTACACGCCGGAAGGGGGTTGTTTTCGGCACCTAACTTTTTGCGACGGATGCAACGAAAAAAACCAAAAAAGTTATGCCCATCCCCCCCTGTGAACAACTTGTCAGAAAGTTGACCTTGTAATGATTTTGGGGTTCACAGTTACTGCGCCCCTGCCCAAGTGATTCTGCCTGTCGGTTGTTCTTTGCCACGCCACTAATGCCGCCCCTTAAGGGCCCCTCAGCGACACACGCATCTACTCCCTGGTCATCAAATTCTTACACAATTTTTTCACCTCCTCCCCAACGACGTTGGCCAGGAATCAAATTTTGTCGCAGCTGACGGATCCCATGGCGGCCTGAATGACGTGCCGAAGCACCCCCGGCGGGCCAATGTGAATAAGACCTGACTTTCCGCCAGACCATGCCCCCTTTGTCCCTGCCACATAACCTGTGGGAAACGGTGAAATGTGACTTCAAGTCGCTGTTTCCCGAAGATGTGTTCCAGATGTGGTTCGAGCCCGTCGTGTGCATCGAGACCTCTGAGGACTCGATCACGCTTGGCGTGCCCAACGATTTCGCAGCCATCTGGATCCACGACAACTATCTGGACCTGATCACCCAGCGCCTTCGCCTCACGGCCGGCAGGGCCGTCAGCGTCAACCTCCAGAAGACGGAAGGCGCGCCGCGCGGCATTGGAAGCCACCGATCGACCGAGCCAGCCGTTCCCGCAGGCCGGCCGAAGGCCTCGGGCGGCCGCCGGGCGGGCCGTGGGGATGACCGGGGCCCCGCCCCGGGAACACTCAACATTCGTAACACGTTTGAGACGTTTGTCGTCGGCTCGAACAACCAGATGGCCCATGCGGCCGCTCTCGCCGTGGCCCAGGCCCCCGCGCAGGCCTACAACCCGCTTTTCATCTACGGCGACACCGGGCTCGGCAAGACCCACCTGATGCACGCCATCGGGCACGCCATCCTCAAGAACAACCCGGATGCGCGGGTAGCCTACCTGTCGACCGAGAAGTTCACGAACGACTTCATCCAGGCGCTGCAGGAAAACGGCATGGTTAAATTCCGCCAGCGCTACAGGCACGCGGACGTCATGCTTTTGGACGACGTGCAGTTCCTCGCCGGCAAGGAGCGCATCCAGGAGGAGTTCTTCCACACCTTCAACGACCTGTTCGAGTCCGGGAAGCAGATCGTACTTTCAAGCGACCGGCGGGCGAGCGAGATCCAGAAGCTCGAGGCGCGCCTCGTCTCGCGGTTTGAGTGGGGCCTGCCCGCCGACATCCAGGCCCCGGACCTCGAGACGCGGATCGCGATCCTGCGCACAAAGGCCGCGACTCTGAAGTGCGGCCTGCCCGAGCCGATCCTGATGTTCATTGCCCAGAACATAACGAAGAACATTCGCCGGCTCGAGGGCGCGATGATCAAGGTGGCAAGCTACAGCGCGCTCAGCAACAAGCCCCTCGACCTCGCCACGACGGAGCGCCTCTTGCACGACATGCTGGTCGAGCAGGCGCAGAGCATCCTGACCATTGAGACGATACAGAAGCGCGTGGCCGACCATTTCCAGATCCGGCACAGCGACATGACAAGCAAACGGCGCCCGAACAACATCGCGATCCCGCGCCAGGCAGCCATGTACCTCGCCCGCACGCTCACGAAGCATTCCCTGCAGGAAATCGGCGACGCCTTCGGCGGTCGCGACCACGGCACCGTCATTCACGCCTGCAAGGCCGTGGACAACATGATGGAGCAGGACGCGTCGATGCGGGGCAGCGTGGAATTCCTCAAGAACCAGCTGTCGCGCTGATTGCCGCGCGCGGCTTGAGTTGTTGGGGGAATTGGACTTGGATATGGGTCAATTCATGACTCTCACTCCCGAGCAGAAGAAATCCGTGTCCGAGTGGGTGGCCGCCGGGGACAACCTGTACGCCGTCCAGAAGAAGCTGGCCGACCAGTTCAAGGTCTCGATGACCTACATGGATGTGCGGTTCCTCGTCGATGACCTGAACCTGGAGCTCAAGGACCCGCTTCCCAAGGCGGACGCAAGCGACGTGAGCAAGGGCGCCCCCTCGAAACCGGCAACGGAGAAGCAGGGCTTCGTCGAGAAGCCACAGGATAAGCTTGGCGCCGGAAAGGACGGGGACGATCCGGGCGCGGACGAGGCCGTTCCGGCGGGCGGCGTGTCCGTCTCAGTGGACAAGGTGAGCCTCCATCCGAACGCGATGGCCAGCGGCACTGTTTCCTTTCCCGACGGCGTCACGGGCCGGTGGATGGTTGACCCGCAGGGCAGGCCGGGAATCACCGAGGTGAGCCGCCCGGGCTACCGGCCGTCACCTGCCGATGCCCAGGCCTTCATGCAGGAGCTCTCGCAGGCACTTCAGCACCTCTGAGGGATCCTAGGCCCCCTTCAGCAGTGACTGCAGCTCGGATTCGGAGATGATGGCCACCCCAAGGGTCTTGGCCTTTTCGAGCTTTGAACCGGCGTCGGAGCCGGCGAGGACATAGCTCGTCTTCTTGCTCACGCTTGATGCGACCTTTCCGCCCGCCGCCTCGATCGCGGCGGACGCCTCTTCCCGCGTCATAGACGGAAGCGTCCCGGTTAGGACGAAGGTCTTGCCAAGGAACGGGCCTTTGCCGGGCGCTCGGGCGACGGGTGCCTTCGGTGCCACCCCGGCCTTTGTGAGGTCCCTGACCAGGGTTCGGTTGATGGGCTGGTTGAAATGGTCGACGATCGCCTCGGCCATCGTCGTCCCGATCCCGGCAATGAGGCTTTCCTTCCCCTTTCCGATATAGTCGTCGAACTTGGACTCCGAGAGCGCCTCCAGGCTAAGGAACCGGGAGGCAAGGTCCTTGGAGGCGGCGGCGCCGACATGCGGAATCCCAAGACCGTGAACGAAACGCCAGAGCTCGGCGCCCTTGCTCGCCTCGACTGCCGCCAGCAGGTTGTCCGTCGATTTCTCGACGCTCTTGCCGAGGCCCAGCAGGTCCGCGCGTTTCAACTTGTAGATGTCCGCCACGCTGCGCACCCAGCCCTTTTCCACGACGACATCGACCATGGCCTCGCCGAGCCCGTCGATGTCGACGCAAGCCTTCGACGCGAAGTGGCGCACCCGCCGCCTGACCTGCACGGGGCAATCATAGTTCGGGCAGCGCAGCGCCACCTCGCCCTCGCTTTGCACGACGGCGGTGCCGCATGAGGGGCAGCGCGTGGGAAACCTGAAGACGACGCACTCCGGCGTGCGGCGGGCCGTGTTGACGCCGACCACCGCGGGTATCACTTCGCCGGCTTTCTCGACGAACACGTAGTCCCCCACCCTTATGTCCTTCCGCGCAATCTCATCCCTGTTGTGGAGCGTCGCGCGCGCCACGGTGGAACCGGCAAGGACGACGGGCTCCAGCTCGGCGACCGGCGTAAGGACCCCCGTCCTGCCCACCTGGACCGAGATCGAGAGGAGCTTCGTCTCCGCGCGTTCGGCCGCGAACTTGTAGGCCATGGCCCACCTCGGGGCCTTGCTCGTGCTCCCGACCTCGCGCTGGAGGGCGAGTGAATCGAGCTTAACCACGGCCCCGTCGGTGGCATAGGCAAACGCCTGCCGCAGGCGGTCGAGTTCGCCTATGGCCTTCCAGACCTCGTCCATTCCGAGGACCTTCCAGAATTTCTCGACGGTCGGAAGGCCCCACGCATGCATGCGGGCGTGATAGCCAGACTGGGTGTCGCCGCCGGCCTGGGCGGGCTCGCACGCCCCCACGCCATAGAGGACAATCTCCAGCCTGCGTTCCGCCACCTCGCGAGGATCAAGGAGCTTTATCGTTCCAGCGGCCAGGTTGCGGGGATTCGCATAGCGCTCTTCGCCCTCGTCGTCGCGCGCCGCATTTATCCTGCTGAACTCGGCAAGGGTCATGTAGATCTCCCCACGGATCTCGATCGCATCGGGCACCGGCGCCTTGGCGCTCGCCTTAAGTTCCTTGGGCAGGCCATGGATGGTCAACGCGTTTGCCGTCACGTCATCGCCCTCGACGCCGTTTCCGCGCGTGACCGCGCGCACGAGCCTGCCCTTCTCATAGGTAAGGCTGACCGCAAGGCCGTCGATCTTCGGCTCCACGACATATGAAAGGTCCTCCCGTCCCAGAAGACGCGCAAGGCGCGCGTGGAATTCGCGCAGCTCTGCCTCCGAATACGTGTTGTCCAGGCTCTGCATCGCCTGGCGGTGCCGCACCGTCACAAAACCCTCGGCGCGGTCGTCGCCTACCGTGGCCGTCGGTGTGGCGGCACCCGCGGCCATCGCCGAATCGGGATACTTGGCCTCCAAAGCCGCGAGGTCGCGCTTCAGCAGGTCGTATTCATGGTCGCCAATCTCGGGGCGGGCCTGACGATAGTAACGCTCATCATGGCGCCCAACTTCGGAACGAAGGGAGGAGATTCGTTGCTGGGCTTCGGACGGGGTCATCGGGGACAATTGCGGCGGGGCGAGCTCATGCGCGCCCTAAAAAATTCCCCCAAGTCGCGTCCGATGCAATGACCTTCAGTCCGCAAATTCAGATCGTCCAGCCGCCGGCTCCTCGGCTGGGCCCTTATCCGGGAGGGCGTCCGGGGCCCGCTCCGCTCCCCCCTTTCGCCGGCGCCTGACAGCATCCCGAAGTATGAATTCGATCTGCCCGTTCACGCTGCGCAACTCGTCGGCGGCCCAGTGTTCAATTTCCTTCCAGAGAAGCGGGTCTGCCCGCAGGAGGAATGCCTTGCGATCGTCAGCCATCCTCAGGGTACGTGTTGGAAGCGCCTCATTTGAGGCCTGCCGCCGCCCGCGCGGAATAGATGAAGAATTCGGGGTCGGCAGGGGAAATGGCCACGACCCTGTCAGGCCACCTGAGCAGGACCGCATTTTCGGTTCCGGTGAGAAAGGCTTCGAAGCTGCCGAGGCGCTTGCTCCAGAACTTGCCGCGAATCGATCCAATCCCTCCGTTGCCAAATTTTCTGATCGCGCGGCGCATCACCTCGGGATCCTTGCCTACCTCGACAAGGCCCTGAAGCGGATACCGCTTCTTCCCGAGGACAAGAACGTCGTCCTGAATGCTGAACTGTGAAGTCTTCGAGCGCTCGAACAGAAATGCGGCTAAAAGGATGAATAGCGGTAGCAGCGGCGCGAGCGCCTGAATGATCCGCGCGCCGACCGGGGCGTGCTGCAAAACCTTTTGGAAGGCCACGTAGAAGTTGACCCCGAATATGACGAGGAGGATTCCGACCGCGAAGATGATGGAAAAATAAACCCTCCGGCCCATCGGGGCCGACTGAAACGCTTGGTTAACCGTCGCCATGTTTGAGAGGCGGGTGGCTCAGCCGTACAGCGTGCCCGCGTTGAGCACCGGTTGCGCCTGTGATTCGCTGCAGAGTACGACGAGCAGGTTCGAAACCATTGCGGCCTTGCGCTCCTCGTCGAGCTTAACGACCCCTTTTTCCGAGAGTTCGCGGAGCGCCATCTCGACCATGCCGACGGCGCCGGAGACGATCTTCTGGCGGGCCGCAATAACAGCCTCTGCCTGCTGGCGGCGGAGCATCGTCTGGGCGATCTCGGGCGCATACGCGAGGTGTGTGAGGCGCGCCTCCTCGATGCCGATGCCGGCCCGGGCAAGGCGATCCTGAAGTTCCTTGGCCAGCGCCGCGGCCACCTCGACCCCTCCGCCACGAAGCGTAAGTTCATTCGGCTCGCCGTCGTCGTAGAAATAGTTGCTCGCGATGTGCCGCACACATGACTCGCTCTGGATCCGTATGAAGCTCTCGTAGCTGTCAACGTCGAAGACGGCCTGTGCGGTGTCCTGGACACGCCAGACAATAACGACCGCGATCTCGACGGGGTTTCCGCGCTTGTCGTTCACCTTCAGCTTGTCGCCGTTCAGGTTTCGGGCACGAAGCGAGATCTTGAGCTTTCTGAAGAATGGGTTGGCCCAGAGAAACCCATTCTGCCGTGCCGTGCCGCGATAAGAGCCAAACAAGGTGAAAACGGCGGCCTCATTGGGCTGAAGCGTGAAAAATCCTCCGATCATGACGAAGGCCGCAAATCCGACCACGATTCCCAAAATAAGGACGAGGATCGACTGCGTGCTTGCCCCGACAAGAATGACAACGAGTCCGAGGGCCATGGCCATGAAAACGCCAAGGAGACAGGGCCAGCCGCTAAACGCCGATGCCGGCTGCTCGCGGTGGGTGGTGAGAGAGACGGGTGAGTTAGGGTTCATAGAGGAGGAATTAGAGATGCAGATATTAATATGATATCATAATAATATCTGGTCAAATATTTTTATGCCTCTTTCCTGATCACCTTTTCAATTAATCACTTGCGGCCACTAAAACGCAAAAAGCGGGGGCCTTTCGACCCCCGCCTTGGAAAATATCCGTCAGCACTGACTTGCCCGTATCGTCAAAAATTGAAGGTCACCTGGACGTAAGCGTAGTTCGCGTCGGACGAGCCGACCACTCTGAGCGATTCCTTCACATATTGGCCGCGGAAAAAATGGCCCAATCCGCCCTCAAGCAACACTCCTCGGGTGATTGTCCAGCCTCCGATTACGTCAAGTTCCTGGCCGAGGTCGGCACTATAGCCTGGGTTAATCCCAAATCCCTTGCCGCTCCCGGGAGTCGCGCCAGCCGTGTTCCTCGGCACTCCAGCGACATTGTACCAGTAGTCGCTCGTGTTCTCGAGATACTGCTGATGGGCATCCACAGTGAAGCTGGTCGTGGCGCTTGGCTTGACCGAGAATGACAACCGGTAGTCCTCGATGTTTTGCAGGCTCGAAAGGTCCATCGCGCCGTAAAGTCCATGGTTTGACGGCAGAAGATTTTGGAAGGTCTCGCTGTTCTTGTCGGTGGCATTGCGGTCGCCTGAAGCAAAGCTGACGATTGCTGCCAGGCGTGGCTTGAGCGGGATATCCTTCCAGCTATAGCTTCCCTGAAGGATGAAGGCCCATGCGTTTTGGTCCAGGCGGGGAGCCGCCTTGGCCGCGGCGACCGTTGTGGCCGGGAAGACGGCGGTGCGATCGCCTGTCTGCCACATTGCCTCGATTCCATAGTCCCAAGGGCCGAGCGCGCCGGGCTTTGTCTTGGTGCGATAGCCAAATGTATACGTGTCCTGAGGAGCGGTAAACCGGAAGGGAGCCGGCACAAGGGACCAGTTGTCCGTCACAATGCCGCGGGAAACATTGCGCGCAAAGAGATAGAGTTCGGTGACGTTCTCCTTCGAGACTCCGGGAAAGTCAAAATACGCGCCCGAAAGCGTGTCCTGCGGATTGGAATCCTCAAAATGGTCGCGCGAGACGTACACCAGGTTGGCGGCGAACAGGTCGACGCCAAAGTAGGAGTCCTGATACCGCAGCTTCACCGCGTCGAATGTGTGCGGGATATTCAGCCAATAGGCGTTCCCGACAAGGCGTCCTTCGCCGTAGACGAGCTCCTGGCGGCCCACCTTCAGCGTGACGGGGAATTGCTTCATGTTTCCGATGAGAACATAGGCCATCTGCAGCTGGAACGGCCCGTCATTCTCGGCAAGGTTCTTGCCCGCAGCGGTGGCGGTATATCGGTCGTCACTAATCGAGTAGCTCGACCTGGCCTCGACGACGAAGGAGACAAGGTCACCCGTGTAGCCGACTCGGGGCATGAGCCGGGTAAGCCAGTACTCGTTGCTGTTGTCGGTCGGCGAATTCGAGAAGAAGTCAAAATTCGAACCGGCATGCGTGGTTCCTGCGTCTGATTTATCCTCAAGACGGAGGCGCTCGTTCACTCCAAAGTCCCAACCCTTCAAGGCGGGATCAGAGGTATGGACATGGTCGTCGATCGCACCTGGAACCGGTGTCGCCGGCGAAGGCGGCGTGTATTGGGCGCACGCAGAGGCAGCCGTGAGAAGGAATATCAGGATCTTGGTCTTGGTGTTTTGCATGGTCAAAGTGCGATCTGCCGCGGCCTAGTGCGCGCTGCGCAATCGCGCGGCGCGGCTGCGTTTTCTGTGCGCGCAGATTTTATCGAAACAATCAAAAAGTCATTGGGGATAGGGAAATCCAGCACCGTTGGGTCAGGCGGATGCGGAGAAGGTGCAGGACCTTGGGCGCATTAAATGGGCAAAGGGACACGCGGTTGACACCCATCAGTGACCGAACGCGGCAAGAACGGGGCGAACGGCTGCATTTCAGGGGGAGGCAGCCCACAATCCGGGCGCGACAGCCCGCGAGCCCGCTTGGCCCATACGCTTGCCGAGCGCCAGCGGGGCGGGAAGTCAGGGGCGCATCGACGCCAGCCCAACTCCCGGCCCCGCTTCGCCGACTCTTCTAGAATCCAATCTGGAACCGAGTCAGAAGGGCACGCTCGTCCTGGCCAATCAGGAGATTCGTTGTGGATTTGAATCCCGGAGCCCTGGCAAAGCGCGTATCCACAAGGTCGAACGAAACACGGATGGCTTTGCTGAGGAACCAATTCACGCTTGCTCCATAGGATGTGGCCTCGCTGGCGCTCGAGGCGGAGTCGGCAAAGACCGGAAAAACATCACCGTCGATTTTCAGCTGGGCGACGCGCAATCCGATCTCCCAGGCGCCCCATTGGCCCTCATCCCAGTTGAAATTATTCTTGGGCGCGTAGCCGTTGTAGGTGGCCTTCTCCCCTGTGAGAATATATCCGACCGACGCCTGCCAGGCGGTGTTCCGCACCTCGGCCTTGGTCGCGCCAGCCAGCGCGGTCACGGCTGAAACCGTGTATTCCGCCTGGGCGCTAAAGGGCCCGTAATAGTAATTGGCCTGCGGTGCCCAGCGCCAGTCAGCGCCCTCGGGCAGAACAGTGCTCCGGTAGGTGAAGAACGTCTGCTGCCCGTCGGTCTTGTAGCCGCTCGTCAGGGAGCCCGTCTTATTTTGAAGCCCGGCACTCCCCGCAATTCCAAATCCGAGATACTGCAGCGGCGACTTGAAGTCGGCGACAAATGGATTGAAGAACAGGCGAGCGACAAAATCCTTGTTGTTGTCGCCGTCCGTATTGTTCGTGTACGCGGCGTCCGCACTCCCGTTGAGGACACTCGCGGCATAGTTCACGGCGCCACCCAAGGGGGAACCTGTCACCTCAAGCCCCACGTCGCGGAAGGGAACGAGGTTCGTCGCAAGGGACCGCTCGTTGAAAAGCAGCACAGCGTCGTTCTGCAGCATCTCCATTCCGATCGGTGACTTGAACTTGCCCGCAACCACCTTGATGTTCGGCGTGACGGCGATGCCTAGGTTGGCGTCGTAAATGACGGGGGCGTTCGAGGTGCCCGTCCCTCCCCCACCGAACTCAGGAACGATAAGGAAGCTGAAAATCCGATCAAAGCCGCCCTCGAAGATGAGGCGCGCCCGGCGGATGACGAACGTCTCGTTGTTGGCGATCCCATCATCGCTCGCGAACCAACGGCTGTCCCCCTGCACTAGGCCGTGAAGCCTTATGAAATTCGCGGCATCTGCGGAGGCGAAAGAAAACCCGGTGTCATCAATGGATATCCGCGTGGTGTTGAACGCGGCGTTGGCCAGGACCCCGGGCGGCACGGCGGCAAGCGGGGCGGAGTTTGCGGGCGCCGGAGGCGAGCTCTGTCGCTGCTCCTCCCGTATCTCGAGCGCGTTCAGTTTCTGCTCGAGCAACTTAATCTCGGAGCGTAGCTGACTGATTTCGTCGGCCTCATCCGCTTGCGCGGATGACGTTAAGGTTGCAGCCATGGCCAGCAGAGCGATCAGAGCGCGCACCGGACGTAGAGATTCGTTGAGTTTCATTGTGTTGGAGCTCGATAAGTGGCGTGGCCGCCCGAGCCTGAAAGCGCGGGTGCGCCAGTTCGCTCTGGGCGCCGGGCCCAGGCGTCGAATTGCTGTAAAACTAAAGAGAAGGTTCTATTTAAGTGCACTAATTAAATGTAGACTAGAACAGTATGGTTTTAACAAGAAAAAATTTTGCATTTAGTTGTAATTATTTACTCTTTAATGATTTGCAGTCATACTTCAGATGTATCTTGGTCGGAGATACTCACATCATATCGAAGTTATGTTCACGAACCAGCAACAACAATGACCGCTTAGCCGCCCAAGCATTCATTGGAAACCAGGCTGCTCAGAATTGATGGAGACAGCTCTCACGGGCCGTGATAAACAGGTGATCGTCAGACTCGATCAAATGCCTAGAGCGAGCCCCAAGGCTCACTTTATCACCGAACCGGGCCAACTGCTTGTTTAGCCGGACGAGGCGGCTGCCTTCAAAGTGAACCTGTCTGAAAGTCCAAAATCGCCATTTGGATGAGCGCGTCATAGCGAGCGCCGGCGAGTGCTATCTCCGCAGTGGTGGCGTTCAATTGTGCCTCGCTTAGCTCAACAATTGAGGTGCTGCCCTGCCGATATCGCGCCTCCGCCAGCTCGAACGCCTTGTCCGCATGACTGACCAGTTGTTCGGTTGTGCGATAGCGTTGATCCGCTGTGCTGAAGTTTAGTCGAGCCACCTGAACGTCTCGCACCGCTGTGTCCTCCGCGTCACGCAAGTTCTCGTCGGCGATCCGTGCCCGCATCTCCGCTTGATGTTGCCTTGCCGTGTACAGGCCTCCCTCAAAAAGCGGAAGACTCAACTGAACACCTGCGGCCGCGTAATGCTCGGGAAGATGAACATCATGGTCCGGGGAATCGCCTATGGCTCCGACGGCCGAGAGTGTGGGATAATTGAGGTCATATTCGGCACGGGCGTAACGCATTGCGGCGTCGCGCTCGTAACGGAGCCGCACGAGGTCCGGCCGAACGTGCAAAGCGGCGACAATTAAAGCCGCATCGTCGGTGGGCACTGTGTTTGATGGGGGAACATCAGCCAGTTCAAAACGGTGAGGCTCGTGCAGGCCCAACGCCGCGTTGAGCACCGCCTGCGCTGCGCCATCATCACCCTGCGCCTTTTGCTTCACCAACAGGGCCTGCTCAAAGCCAACCATGGCAAAGCTGACATCCAGCTCCGACTTGAGCTGGTTGGACGCAAGCGCCTTTACTCGGTCAGCCAGGAGCTGCTCGGTCGCCAGCGTCTGGTTGGCCACCTTCAGGACGGCCCGCGCCTGAAGGGCGGCGAAGTAGGCTACGTTTACGCTTAAAAGTATCTGTTCACGGGTTGCCTCGGTGTTTTCGGCTTCGGCACGAGCCTGCAGCTTTGAACCGGCGGCAAGGTTGCGGGTGTGTCCAAAATCCGTAATGAGCTGGCTGACTCCAAGCCCTCCCGCCATTCGGTCGTAAATGCTAGGATTATTGAGGGCACCCGCAAGGATCCGAGTGTTCTCGTTGCCCGCGTCGACCGCAGTGAGATAGGCTTGGATTGTTGGAAAAAAGCCAGATTGGGCCACCTTCACGCCCTCTTGGGCGACAATGGCTTGGATTTGCGCCGCCAGGAGCCGCGGATGATTGCGCAAAGCCTGAGCTTGTGCGTCGCGGAGGGTGAGAAGCTCAACCGGCACTGAATCAGCAGCCCCGAGAATCGTTGCCGACGCATAACAAATCGCGAATAGAATCGGGATGTTGCGTTTCATGGTGTGGTATTTATTGGAACAGGGGTTATTGTTCCTTCGTTAGATTCGGAAGGCGGCGCGGATTGCTCGCGATCCCGGTGCACAATAAAATAGGCCGCCGGAACGATGTACACGGTCAGTACAACCGAGACTCCCAGTCCTCCGATGATCGCGCGGGCGAGCGGCGCATAAGCTTCGCTGCCCGCCCCGAGCGCGAGTGCCATCGGAATCAGTCCGATGAGAGTTGCGAGCGACGTCATCAGTACAGGACGAAGGCGCACCCGGCAAGCCAGGCTCACCGCTTTGCGAAGTGGCGTACCCTGTTCCCTCAGGCGGCGGATGAATTCGACAATAAGAATGCTGTTGGAGACGACTATTCCGACCATCATTATGACGCCCATAAGCGACATGACATTGAGGGTCGTCCCGGTGAGCCAAAGTATTGCCAGAACACCCGTAAGTCCCGTGGGCACAGCAAGCAAGATGATGAGGGGGTCCATGAAGGATTCAAACTGAGCGACCAGAATTAGGTAGACGAGCAACGTCGAAAGGATCAGTCCGAGTCCGAAACTACGAAAGCAGGACTGCATTGCCTGGACTGAACCGCGCACGGCGACGCGGACATTGGACGGCATGTTCGTCGCTCCAATGATCTTCTGGACGCCCGCTGCAACCGCGCTCAAATCCTCGCCCGTTGGGGCGACATAGACATCGATCACACGCCTCAGCTGATAATGATCCACCTCAGTGGGGGTTGAGATGTGCCGGATCTGGCTGACGGCGTCGAGACGCACGGAACGAATCGCGTGGGAACTCCGCAGAGGCACAGCCAGTAAATCGCCCAGGCCCTTCACGTTGTTCTCGGGATATTGGACCGTCAGCATGTAGTCGTTGCCGGACTTGGGATCCACCCAGTAGCTCGGCGCGATCATTTGATCCGATGCCAGCGCGGTGATGAGGTTGTCCACCACCTCCTTCTCGCTCAGCCCAAGTTCGCTGGCGCGGACCCGGTCAATATCGAGTTTCAAGGAAGGATAGTCTATGTCCTGCGGTACGTAAACGTCGTTGACTCCGGGCAAAGCGCGAACCTTCACGGCAATCGCCGCTGCGACACCATGAGCCTCAACGAGATCGGAGCCGCTCACTTGGATGTCGATCGGAGCCGGCAATCCAAGGTTTAGGACGGCATCAACCAAGCCGCCCGTCTGAAAATAGGCGCTCACTTGCGGAAGTTTCTTCAGAAGGCGAGCACGCACCCGGTTCATATATTCGAAGCTGCTGACATCGTGTGTGGGCTGGAGTCCCACTTGCACAAATGCCGTGTGGGGGCCCGAATTGGGTGTGTAGATCGAGGAGAAGCCCGGACTCACGCCGATATTGGAGACGATGATTCGAAGGTCCTTTGCCGGAACGATCTGGCGTACGATTTGCTCAACGGCTGCGACCAGCTTGTCGCTAATCTCCAAGCGCGTGCCCGTGGGAGCCTTCAGATTGATCACAAATTGGCTCGGATCCGTGCGGGGAAAATAGGCCTTTCCAATGAGCGGATAGAGGCAGAGGCTGAATATGAAAAGACCTGATATCCCCAGGACCGTGGCTACCGGGCGTATCAACGCCGTCCTGAGCGAGCCCTCATATTGATCAAGCATTCGATCAAATTTCCGGTTGAACCACAAATCAAAGCGACGCCCCGGAGAGAGGTGGGTGGCTCCAGGCACTGCAGTTGGGCCTGCCTCACGGGCTCCATGACCCCTGATGAATCTCGCGCAGAAAAGCGGGACGACCGTCATCGCTACGAAATAGGATGCAAAGAGGGACAATACCACCGACAGCGCCAACGCCGTGAATAGAAACTGGCTGACACCGTAGAGAAAAACGACGGGAAAGAAAACGACCGACGTGGTGAGCGTAGCAGCGAGAACGGGGAGCGCCACTTCCTGGCCGCCCTTTTCAGCTGCAACGTCGGAAGGCTCGCCCATTTCGATGTGACGAAATATATTCTCGAGGACGACAACTGAGTTGTCGATTAGCCGCGAAAACGCCAAGGCCAGGCCTCCTAGGATCATCGCATTGACCGTGTTGTCTCCCAGGGCGAGGGCGATGAACGCGGCGAGCGCCGACAATGGAATTGAAAGGAATACCGCCACCGTGGCGCGCATGCTACTCAGGAAAATGAGGATCATCGCACCGGTGAGCACCAGGCCGATCGCACCTTCGTGGATGAGGTTTTCGATGGCATTGCGCACGAAGACCGACTGGTCGAATACGACTTTGGTCACGAGTTGCGCAGGAACGTCGACCAGATGGGCAACTGCTTCCTTGATGCCGTCGACGACGGCGATGGTGTTCGCATCGCCCCCCTGTTTCATGACGGGCAGGTAGACCGACGGCTGGCCGTCAACCCGCACGATGTTACTCTGGATTTGGGATGCGTCTTTTGTCGCACCAATATCACCGACGAGAACAGATGCATTGCCCACCGTTTTGAGAGGGAGCTGGTCGATATCCTTGATCGCATCGATCTGGCTGTTCGTATAAAGGTTGTAATCGAATGGCCCGATTTTTACGTCGCCCGCAGGGAGGATGAGATTGGCATCGTTCACCGTCCGCACTACGTCCATGACGCTCAACTGGCTCGCCTCCAGCTTTAGCGGGTCGACGTAGACCATTATCTGGCGATAACGGCCGCCAAACGGTTGGGGCACCGAAGCACCCGGGACATTGGCCACCTGATTGCGGACGTTGTACTGGCCCAGATCGCGCAGCTTGGCCTCGTCCATACCTTCGCCTTTCAGCGTTATAAGGCATACCGGCAGGCTCGACGCGTCAAATTTCAGCACTACCGGCGGCAGTGTGCCTGGAGGCAAACGGCGCAAGTCAGCCATGGCCAGGTTGGCGATGGTCGTTACTGCGGAGTCGGCGTTGGTTCCAGGCTGGAAGTAGATCTTGATGAGGCTGACTCCCGGGAGGGAGCGCGATTCAATGTGATCGATGCCGCTGCCAAGGGTGAAGAAACGCTCGAAACGACCTGTAATGTCGTTCTCGATCTGTTCCGGCGGCATACCCGAATAGAAGGTGGCCACAACGACCACAGGGATCTTGATCGGGGGAAACAGGTCGACCGGCATGCGCGCGAGGCTGGTCAATCCGACCACGCACACGATGAGGCAGATAACCAGAATCAGGTAAGGATAGCGTAGGGCAAAGCGAGACATCGTGGAAATTCTCGATTCAGGAGTGGGCTTTACCCACAGCCGACCGGAGCTTTTCCAATGTAACATTGGCAGCCCGGCACTGAACGATGATGCGCCGCTCGCGCGCGGCAATCGCCGCCGCCGCCGCAGGGATCTGATCGATCAGCGCAGGCGGGACCGTTTGAAGCCCATTTTGATCCCCGTGAACGATGTCTCCGGAGCTTATGGTTAGTCCTCCGATCGATATCGGCGTCCCGGTCTCCACAATATGCACGTAGGAATGGGATACCGATCGGGTTCCTGCAAAAAACTGGAATCCAAGGTCCTCAACCGCCGGCAAATCCCGCACCGCGCCATTGGTCGCCGCCCCGACGCAGCCGAGCGCCCTGAGTATATTGGCGTGAACCTCGCCCAGAAATGCGCCCAAACCGGGCTTCGAGCTCACGTCCTGCACCATAACGATCCGCGGTGGAGGAACCGAAAGGATATAGTCCCACCAGTCCGTGTTTTCCAGATAGGTTGATGCGCCCGTTGGCGGGTTGGCGCCGCGTATTTTTATGGTGACCGCGTGGCCGACGACAGGATGCATCCTCGGGAAAATGCAATGGACGGATCCGTCAGCGAACCCTTCGTTGCGCAACCGAACGCCGAATGATTCGATCGCGTTGGCCAGGGCGCAGGCGTCCAACAGGCGCAATGCCTCGATCTGTTCCGGAGTGAGTGGTTTTATCATTGTGAGGAAGATGTTGCCACGACCTTGGCCTCGACCCTTTCACCAGGGTGTACAGCCGAGCGACTGCCTATTACGACGAAGTCTCCCTCGCCCACGCCCGCCAGAACTTCGAAGTTTCCGGGGGTTTCGATGCCCAGCTTCACGGCTCGCTCGGAAATCATGCCATCGCGCCCGACCACATACACTGTGGGGTTGGCCGAGACCGCAACGGCTTCGACTGGAATGGCGAGCGCCCCGGGCCGTTTGTGTACTCTAAGGGTGACGGTCGCATACATGCCCGGAACGAGCTTCAGGTCAGGATTGGGTACCTGCACCTCCGTCTCCATGGTCCGGGTCGCCATGTCGACCCTTCGGCTGAATCGGCTGATCTTGGCCTTGAGCATCGATCCTGAACCCACGAGCCGGATTTCGACCGGTTCGCCTATCGCTATGTCATCGACGTATGAAACAGATACTGGGAAGTCGAGACGCAGCAACTGGTTCTCAGAAAGACGGACCAATGGAAGCGACTGGGACGATCCGGTCTGGATGAGAGACCCCGGGTCCGCGTAGCGAGCCGTAATGACGCCGTCGAAGGGAGCCGTGATCCGAGTGTAACCCAGCAGTGTTTGATATTTCGCCGTGTCCGCCTGCGCCGCGGCGACTTCGGCCGCCGTAGTGCGGTCGCGAGCCTCGGCTGCGTCGAGCTCCTGGGGAGCAACGAGGTTGGGCTGACTCTTGTTTACACCGCATAGACGCGTATAGTCGAGGTGAGCGTCCTCGTGAGCGGCGGCCGCACGTTCCTTCGTGGCGACTGCGTGCGCCAATTCGTCGTTCAACTCGGGCACTTCCAATGTGGCAATGACGTCGCCGCTCTTAACTCGGTCGCCGAAGTCCACATCGATCTTTTGCAGGTATCCCGCGACCATCGCGTGTAACTCGACCTCCTGATAGGGACGAAACTCCGCCTGTATCGTAAGCTCCTGAGAAAGGTCCTGCCGGGTGACTGCGGCCACCGCCACGGTGGGGACTTCCTCGGCTCGGGACTTGGAACCGACCGCAAGAAGCAGCGCAAGAGCGAAGTAAGATTGGATTCTATTGTTCATAGTGCGGCAGCGGGATTGACTAGGGACACAAGCGATTGATCGGCGGCCAGAGGAAGGAGCACTCGAAAGCAACTGCCCTTGCCCAACGCACTTTCGACCTCGACGTCACCCTGATGGGCATGGCAAATCGACTTGACAATCGCCAGACCGAGCCCGGCGCCATCCGGGAAACGCGAGCGCGTTTTATCGGTGCGAAAGAATCGGTCAAACACATGGGACACGTCGTCGGGAGCAATGCCGACTCCGGTATCTGACACTTCCAGCACCGCTCTGCCTCCGGCGGCCCGCACTCTGATCTGCAATGCTCCGCCCGCCGGAGTATATTTGATAGCATTGTCTAGGAGGTTGACCACCACCTGCTTTAGCCGGGCGCGATCGCCCTCAACCAAAACCGCTGTAGCTGCAATGCGTGTGACGGCGATCCGCCGGTCCTCGGCCAAGAGCGCCATTTGCTCAGACGTTGAGGTCGCAAGTTGGGCGAGATCAAATCTAACCCATTCAGATTGTGCCTCGCCCGCATCAAGCCGTGAAAGCGCGAACAGCCGTTCCACGATCTTGACCAATCTGTCGACTTCCTCGAGTAGGCTGCCCATGCGCTCCCTTACTTCCGCTGGCAATTCCCTGTCCTGAGCCAAACCCTCAAGCTCGCCACTCAGAACCGTAAGCGGCGTGCGCAATTCGTGTGAAGCATCGGCCACAAACCGCTTTGAATTCTGGAAGGCGTCGTCCAGCCGGAAAATCATATGATTAAGAGCCATCGACAGTCGTTCCAACTCGTCGCCGGTTTGCGGCACGGGCAACCGCTCGTCCAAATTGTGTTGGGTGATTTGCGCCGCTTTGCGTGTAATCTCTTCCACCGGTCGGAGCGCCCGGCGCACGAGCGCATAACCTCCTGTGGCGCCCAGCGCGGCCACGATTGGCAGGCCCAGCCCGATCACCACAAGAAGATGCCTGAACAAGGCCTCGACTGGAGCCGCGGACGTCCCTACCTCGATGACGTAGGTGCCGCCGGCCGCGGAAGGGGCTCGGACGGACGCGATCAGCAAAGCGGCGCCGTTTGTCGTGGGCTGCTTGCGGCTAAACTCCCAGGGCATCGCCAGCTGCGCCGCCGGAACGGCAGCCGGGTCAAAAGCTTGGCTGTTGGGCGGACCCGAGCGGTAGATGACCTTTCCATCCGGACGAGTGATGCGTATGAAACGGTCCCCTTTTTCGGGTGCATAGAGCGACGCAATCTCGCCGCCAACATTGGCCTCCCCGGTAGCGCCAACATTCGCGATAAGAGTTCCAGCAATCTGGCGGGCACGTCGCAACTGCGTCTCTGCAATCGCGCCCTCCAGGTAGCTCTTGAGGTGCAGAAACAAAATCCCAGCCAGAGCAACGACGACGACCGTCAGGAGGCTGGCATACCAAACTGTCAGCCGGAACCGGATCGAACTCGTCTTCATACCTCGGATCCAGCCGCCAGAGAATAGCCGACACCACGGACCGTGTGGATCAGCTTGGCTCGAAAAGGATCGTCCACCTTGCCCCGAAGGTGGCGGACGTAGACATCGACGATATTGGTTAATCCCTCAAAGCTCTGGTCCCATACGTGTTCGACAATCATCGTCCGAGAAAATACACGACCGGGTTGAGTGGCTAGGTATTCAAGCAACGCGTATTCCTTGGGCGTCAGTTCGATGCGTCTTCCATCGCGTCTGACCTGTTGGCTCATTCGGTCTATCTCTAGATCCTCGATCCGTATCAAGCTGTTCTTGGCGACCGGCCCGCGGCGTAAGAGCGCCTTCACCCGCACCTGAAGCTCGGCAAAGGCAAAGGGCTTAGTAAGGTAGTCGTCGGCCCCGGCCTCGAAATTTTCCACCTTACTCTCGGTGGCATCCATTGCCGTGAGGATCAGAACGGGTACAGCAAGGTCGCGGCTTCTGATTCGCTTGAGCAACTCCAGACCTCCCATTCCTGGGAGCAGAAGATCCAGAAGGATCAGGTCATAACGATACGTGTTTACCATTGCCCATCCGGCGTCGCCGTCGGCGGCTACGTCCACGGCATACCGCTCGGCCTTGAGGCCTCGGGCCACCATCTCGGCGACCTTGCGTTCATCTTCGACAACCAGGATGCGCATCTTCGAAGAAGTCTAGCAGACTTCTATTAAGGATCGCCGAAAATAAGATTAAAATTCGTTAATCAGGAATTGGGCGAGGCGAAGCCGGGCGAGACCTGCGCGGCGATCTTCGTCGCAATCGCGGAAAACGATACCCAGGTGCAGTTGGCGGTTCTTAACTGCCAAAAGGGCGTGCTCCGCTAAACCGCCGCATCGCAGGGGGTTTGCGAAGGAATGTTACAAATTGGGCTCAAGCAAATGGCTAATCCCCCGATTTAGGTACGACAGTTGAGCATCTTCACGGTTTCGTAACGGGGGCGACACGCATCCGTAACGCAATCAGGGGATGATGACGACGAACCGATAACAACCGTTGATCCACACCATGCCTCACAAGACGTTCCGTACCTGTCTCGCAGTGCTCGCCGCTGCCGCGCTCACCAGAGGCTCGGCCTTCGCCCAGCAAGATCCCAACAAAGCGCTCATTGACCTTCTCGTCAAAAAGGGCGTTCTCAGCCAGCAGGACGTGTCGGATCTGCGGGCGGAATTGGCTGCGGCCCAGCCGGCCCCGGCACCTTCCGCAGCGACGACCCAGACTACGACGCAGACCGTCGTCGTTGCCCCGGCCGCGGGAAGCGTTCCCGGCTACAGCGGCGCCTCGGGCGCCGGTGTCCCCGTAAGCGGATCGAGCAGCTCGCCCCTGTCATTCAGGATCGGGATCGCCGATTTCACCCCGTTTGGGTTCATGGATTTCACGGGCGTCTACAGGAACGAGAACACGGGCAGCGCGATAGGCTCGAGCTTCGGCAGCGTACCCTACTCAAACGGCTCAACAGGCCAGCTGTCCGAGACAAAGTTCAGCGCGCAGAACTCGCGCGTGGGGCTTCGAGTCGACTCAGACGTGAAAGGAACGAAGGTCCTCGGCTACCTGGAGACGGACTTCCTCGGCAATGCCGCGTCCAACCTCTACGTGACGAGCAACGCCGACACGCTGCGCATGCGGCTCTACTTTGTGGACCTCAAGAACGGCCCGTGGGAGTTCCTCGCTGGCCAGTCCTGGAGCCTGCTGACGCCGAATCGCGCCGGGATTTCGCCCGTGCCTTCCGACATTTTCTATTCGAACGACATGGACACGAACTACCAGTCCGGCCTCACGTGGGCACGGCAGCCGCAGGTTCGCCTCACCTACCATGCCACGGACGAGGTCACCCTTGCGCTCTCAGTCGAGAATCCCGACCAGTACGTGGGAAGCGCCGTCGTGCTGCCCTCGGCGTTCACCGCCTCGGAGGTCGACACGACCGCCGCCTCGACGCAGCCCAACATCTTCCCGGACATCATCGGCAAGGCGGCCTTTGACACAAAGGACATCAACGGCCTCCCCTGGCACTTCGAAGTCGCCGGGCTCTTGAGCTCCTACAAGGTCAACACCTATAGCTCGGCCATCAACACGGACTCAACGGCCGAGGGCGCGGGTGTCAGCGCCGCCGTGGACCTGGAGCTGATCAAGGGACTCAACTTTATCGGGACCGGATTCTACAGCTACGGCGGCGGCCGTTACCTCCAAGGCATGGCTCCGGACTTCATCATCAAGGCCCCCGATTCAACCGGCGCCTACAGCATCGGGCTCGTGAAGTCGGACTCAGCAATCCTTGGCCTCGAATACAAGGTCGTTCCCAATGACACCATCTCCGCATACTGGAGCACCATCGGCATCGGCAAACGTTACAACAAGCTCTCCAACGGGACCTACGTCGGCTACGGTTATCCCACCTCGGCCAACAGCAACAACAAGTCCATCGATGAGCTGACTCTGGCCAATACGTATACGTTTTGGAAAAACCCGGCTTATGGCGCCCTCCAGCTCATCGGTCAGGTCTCCTATGTGGACCGCGAGCCCTGGTATGTCGCTGCCGGCCAGCCGAGCAAGGCGAACATGACCATGGTGTTCCTGGACCTGCGCTACGTGCTCCCGTAGCCTTCCCAGACCCTGTTTTTTGGGTTTCGAAACCCCATGGCACCGATTGGTGCCGTGGGGTTTTTCGTTTGGTTTCAAACTCGCCGAAGCCGGGCCCATTCGGCCGCGCCGCCGCGGTTCTGAACGAAAACGAGGCGTCGGGGAAACACCGTGACCGCCAAGGGGCCTCCAATGCGCCCGGGTCGAATTCAGGCGCTGGTGGATTCTGCGAGCGCCAGGCCGGCAGCTCGAGGGGTCACGGGTGTGAACTCGGGGTAAACAGCAGCACCGGCCCGTTACTCTGCGAGACCGCGATGGAGGGCGTCCCCTTTTGACCCGGCAGCGCCAAGACAACAGCGGCGCGCGTGTCGCCAGGCGCGAGGAGCCCGCTCTTCCACGCCGGAATCGGAATGAGGCCGCCCTTGCCGTCACCCTTGAGCAGCACGCTGACGCCGCCATCGAAGCGCCCGGTGGACGGCTCCGGCCCGAAATTGTTGCCGACGCAATAGATGTCCAGATTCCCGTCCCCGGTGAGGTCCCGCACGATGATGCCGTTGATCGGCGATATCTGGGCCATGCTGGGCAGCGGCTTGAACTCGAATGTCCCATCCGGCTGCTGGAAGTAAACTCCGCTTGCCAGCTCGGTGGCGGCATAGCGCTTGGCCTTGGCCAGGTATTCGGCGGGGAATATGTCCTCGACCGCGGCGTGCGAATACGCCTCGTAGGTCGGGAATTTCTTCGTGATCCACGGGAAGACGTAGGCCAGCTTGCTGCGGCCCCGCACGGGGTAGAGCTTTCCGCCTTCGTACTGCGCCTCGACCAGCTGCTGCCTGCCGCTCCCGTCGAGATCGCCCGCAAAGAGCACGGTGGGCTCGGCAGCGCTCGCATGGTACTTGGTGTTGAGCCCGACGTTTCCGACGACCAGGTCCAGGCGCCCGTCGCCCTTGAGATCGGCCACAGCGAGGGCGCTCCACCATCCGGTCCGGTCTGCAAGACCGGCCTTTTTTGTCCAGTTCTCAAGCCCGTGACCGTTGTTGTGGAAATACGCTATCGGGCCCCACTCGGTCGCAAGCAAAAGGTCGGGCCGACCGTCGTGGTCGATGTCAGCCCAAACCGCGGCGGTCACCATGCCGATCGTGCGCAGGCCCGGGGCGTATTCGTCGGTGACGTCGAGAAGCTTCCCGTCGACATTTCGGTAGAGGTAGCTGCGGGGAGTCTCCGGCCAGCGGCCCGGTACAACCCGGCCACCCACGAAAAGCCCGATCTTCCCGGCCCCCTCAAAATCGGCTGCGGCCGCGACGCAGGTCGACTCGGCGTTCCCGGGCACCGTGCCGGCGGGAGCCAGCGTGAAGTGTCCGTGCCCGTCGTTCAGGTAAAGTCGGTTCGTGAGGGCGGGGTCGCCGCGCTCGTGCCTCACGCCGCCACTCGTGATGAAGAGATCAGAGTGGCCGCGACCGCCGGCATCAAAGAAGATGGCGCCGACGTCGTCGCAATCCTTGGCGTCAGCCCACGGCTGGTCTGAAGCCGCCTTGAACTTGCCATCCGGCTGGCCGAGGTAAAGGACCCCGGACTGGCCGCCAGTGCCGCTGACAAAAATGTCGGCGATGCCGTCGCCATTGACGTCGGCAACGGCGATGGCGGGGCCGCTCAGTCCCTGGCGGCGCGGAAGAAGCCGCTGGGCGCTGAACTCATCGGCGGTCACGGGAGCGTCCACGAAGTCAACGCCCCTCGCGTGCGCGTTTTCAGTGAACAGTGCCGAGGGATTCGCCGCCTGGGTGGGCCGCGCCGGGGGCCTGTGGGCGATCTCGCCCGGGGCGAGCGTGGGCTGCTTTATCGATAGCAACTTGTCCACGGGCAGATCCTCGAGGACCTGCACCTGCCCGTTGGGCCAGTGAATGGTCATCTTGGAGATGACGGGGTCCTTCCCGAGACCGAAATGGATTGTGGAAGGCTCGCTGGCCACGACGCCGCGCTCGGTGTAGACCTGCCGGACCTGCACTCCCGACGCTGTCTCGATGCGAACCTCGGCGCCGATGGCGTCCATGTTAGGCGCTCGGCCAGCCAGCTTGATGATGACCCGGTGGCCCTCGGTCGTGTTGTTGCGGACGATTGTCGGCGGCCCGTCGAAGTTGTTGTAAACGATATCCAGCACGCCGCGGCCGTCGAGATCCACCAGGGCGCAGCCGAACGAGACGCCAAACTGGTCGAGGCCCCACTTGGCGCTCACGTCCTCAAACTTCAGGTCGCCGAGGTTGCGGTACGCAAGAGTGTGCTCCTTGCGGACCGGGGCGTTCTTCCAGACCGCGCCCCGAGCCGCCGGATTCGGGGCCACATTCGCCTTGTCGACGAGGTCGGGATTCGTGAAGTCACGAATCATGCCCGCGGTGAAGAAAATGTCCTCGCGGCCCGAGCAGTCGAGGTCGGCAAAACGGGCGGCCCAGGTCCAGCCCGTCGCGTCGACACCGATCAGGTGCGCGATTTCCTGGTAGCGGTCCGTGCCGGTGTTCAGGTAGACGGAATTCCACATGTACTGGGGAATCAGCTCGGGAACGCGCTCCATTTCCCAGAGGCCGCGGCCCATCTCCTCAAGCCCTGTCATGAAGCCCGCATGGGTGTGGTCGCGCATGTCGGTCACCATGAAGTCGATCAGACCGTCGTTGTTCAAGTCGCCCGAGTCGCCGCCCATCGAGAAGTAGGTGACGTGGGGAAGCCGCTCGTCGACGACGTCGGTGAAGGTGCCGTCACCGTTGTTCATGTAGAAGCGGTCGGGTGTCTCAAAGTCGTTTGCGATATACAGGTCCGGCCAGCCGTCTTGGTTGGCATCGAACCAGAGCGCGGTGTGGCCCTGCGTCGTGCCCCAGATGCCGGCCTTCTTCGAGACATCCGTGAAGGTCCCGTTGCCGTTGTTATGGAAAAGGTAGTTCCGGCGTCCCATGGGGGCCTTGGAAAAGTCCAGAACGTTCGTCAGCAGGAAGCAGTCGAGAAAGCCGTCGCCGTCATAGTCGGCAAATGTCGCCTCCACGCTCGCGTCCTTGATGTCGAGTCCGTACTCCTTCGCCCGCTCGGTGAACGTGCCATCGCCGTTGTTCACGAAGAGGAGATTGGGGGCGTCGAACCGGCAGACATAGAGGTCGGGCCAGCCGTCCTGGTTGATGTCGACCACCGTCGCGCTCACCACGCTACCAGGCCCGTTCTGGGTGCAGTCGACGCCCGCCGGCACCGCGATGTCCACGAACTTGAACGGCGCGGTCTGCCGGTAGAGGGCGCACGGGCCGTTGCGGGACACCACAAAGATGTCCAGGTGGCCGTCCTTCATGAAATCGGCGACCGCGATTCCGGTCTCGACGGCGCCGAGCGTCAGCTCCCGGAAGCGGTCGCCCCACATGCGCGGGTCGCTGTAGAGGTTCTTTGCCGTCACTCCCGTGTCCTCGGGCGCCATGACCTGGAAGGGCTTCTCCCCGGCGGGCGCAGGCAGGCGGGGCCGCAGAGGCGTCGCCACGTAAGGCGGCTCGGCCATCGCTGTCAGGGCCAGCGCGCAGAGCGCGGTGCAAAGCAGGATCGTCTTGGTCATCTTGATTTTGGGGCGGGAAAATTACTTGGATAACGGAAGCAGGGCGTGGGCATAGACCCAGTCGGCGACCTCCACCCCAGCCTTCTGGCCCTCGAGGTTGTCGGACATAGTGTGAATTCCACCCCAGACGCGGCTCATGCCGGCCTCGTGCTGGCCGTCGGAGAGCTTGGCGAAGCTGTGCACGACTCCGGGCAGTCCGTCGGAACCCACGCTGAAGGGGATGTCATCCGTGCCGAAGAAAAGGGCCATTGTGCGGGCCGCGGCCGCGGAAAAGGCGCTGTGCCCGGAAATGTACGACGGGAACGAGGGCGACACCAGATTGGGAATGAAGTCAGGATTCGGCGCCGCATTTGCGTTTACGGTCTTGTCCATCTCTCGGATCGCCGTCTCGGGCCGCCAGGTGCTGTAGAAGAATTTCGTCTCCCACACGGTGATCGCGGCATCCGCCTCGGCAATGTTGAGCAGGGCAAAGAGGCGGGCTGTCTCGGGCTCCGACAGGTTTCTCTTCCGGGCTATGCTCTCGGCGACGATGTTCCAGTGGCCCGGGGGCGTGGCCGTTCCCAGGTCATCGGACCAGAAGGGCGTCGTCAGTGTCTGGTACTCGGTGCGGTCCGCGCCGTCGCGGGCCCCGACCTTGTTCACGTAGGCGATTTCGTCAGCGTATTCCTTCGAGCCGACCGCGTACGGGGGGGGCGCCCGAAACTGCGACTGCGAGGTAATGACGAAGGGAGTCACCTTGCCCCAGAAGGGCAGCGTGGGCGGACGGAACGCCGATGGCGTCTCGCGCCACTTGCCGGGCTCGGTGCTGGAGTATTTCCCCGGGATCGGCTTGTTGTAGCCGCTGTCCGCGCGCTTGGCCAGGACGGCATCGGCCACCTTCTTACCCCATGCGATGCCGTCAGTCTTGGACCGGCCGTCCGGAATTGCGGCAAGCGCCTTGTCGTAGGCGACCTGGAGCGTCCGCGGGTTGGTCCAGGTCCAGAGAGAGTTTAGAACCGTAATCGACGCGCTGGCTATCGCCGCGTCCATGTCGGCGCCGGCAGGCGCCGGGTCGTTGACGAGCCAACCCTGGTTCGTGCGAGTGATGCCGTTCACCGCGTCAAAGATCGCGATATGGAAGGTCGCAAGGTACAGCGCCGAATGCGGCGGGGGGTTTCGGGCAAGGCGGGTCGCGTCGAGGGCTTGCTGATTCCAGTCCAGCACGGCGTTGCCTGCGAGTGCCCGGCCAAACGAGGCCTGAAAAAGGAGGATACTAAGGGTAACGAGGCGGACGGATTTCATGTGTGGTTCGGTCGGAAAGCTATTGCCGCGGGACGGGCCCGGCCAGGGGGTTGGGGTACCTATCGCCTGCGAATTGGCCACCGCGGTGCCCTGACTTAAAGGCGTTTGTGGCCGACCTGCGTGTTATCAGGGCGGGTTGCCCTAACGAAGGGGCGAATGTGTGCCGTAGGAAAGCGTCCCCACACCCTATCGCGGCTCAGTGATGACCAGGCGCCGGTTCACCCCGGCGGGATGGACCTCCTGGCGCACACCGCTCGGCCACCGAACGACGACCGCACGCACGCGGTCGTCGGCGCCCAGGCCGAATGTCAGCGTTTTCTCGGACTGCGCCATGAATCCCATGGCTGGTTCCATGGTCTGAACGAGCACACCCCGGGGGGTGCGCACCTCAACCCGGGCCCCGCCGGCATCCCGCTGGCAATGGGTGCCCACGAGATCGATGCGTAGCCATGCATTGTGCGAACGCTGGTCATTGCGCAAGAGCCTCGGCGGTCCCCCGTTCTGCGCGATCACGATGTCGAGGGTCCCATTTCCGCTCACGTCGGCCACGGCCACGCCGCGTGCCACCATTTTTCCGCCCTGGGCTCCTTCGCTCGAAATCGCGGGCGCCCTCACCCATCCCTGTCCGTTGTTCCACAGCAGCTCGGGCGCGGCCGCGAATTCATGGCCATGCTCAAAGTGAAGCAGCCCGGGCTCCGCAAGGCCGTTGCCGGAGACAATGTCGATTCGGCCGTCCAGGTCATAGTCGATGAGCGCGACGCCAAGCTTCTCGGCAAGGTGGCAGAAGGATTCGTCCTCGTCAGTGGCGGGGGCCAAGGCGAGTCCGGCCGCCCGAAGGATCCCGAGGCGGTCCGCCGCCTGGCCCGGTCGTGAGAACGAAAGCGCCCCCGCCCCGATGAGCCCGGCGGAGGCTCCCTCGCGCCTCTCTCCGGCTGGGGGAGCCCACTGTCGGAACGTGCCGTCGCCCTGATTCAGGAACAAAATGTCCCCGCCCGACTGGTAAGCGAAGAGCAGATCAAGCCGGCCGTCGCCATTTGCGTCGACCGCCGTGACGGCCAAGGGGTTCGCCCGGGGATAGCCTGTCTGCCGGTCGATCAGGTTGAGCCCCGTCTTGGCTGAGATCTCGACGAATTTCCCGTTGCCGAGGTTCCGGTAGACTGAGGGAAACACGCTCACGAAACCGGCGGGCGCGGTGTACGATGGCCCATTAATCTCAGCCGCGAATGCTTCCTGAAGACCGGTCTCCCGGGCCCAACGCGCATAATTGCACACGACAAGGTCGAGCTTTCCATCGCCAAAGATATCGATCCACACGGCGCCGGTGCTCCAGACATGGTCGTCGCCCCGGACCCCGGCCGCGTCAGTCACGTCGGCAAACGTGCCGTTGCCCTGGTTGTGGAAGAGCCTGTTCCCCCCTATCCCGCTCACGAATATGTCCGGCCACCCGTCCCCGTCGTAATCGCCAACGGCCACTCCCATACCAATCAAGTTCACATCGAGGCCTGCTGCGCGGGTGACATCCGTGAAATGACCCCTGCCGTCGTTGTGAAAGAGGGCGCATGTGGGAGTGGGCCCGGCTGCGGATGTGTTCCAAGGCCACGAAGTCCCGCTTGCAAAGAAAAGGTCCGGATGCCCGTCGTTGTCGTAGTCCAAGAAGGCGACGGCACCGGGAAGCGTTGTCGGAGTGTCCCGCCCAAACTGCACCCCGTTGTCGTGGATGAAATCCAATCCCGACTCGCGGGTCACGTCGGTGAACTTCGCCGCGGGCGCAACAACGGCCAGCGACGAAAACGGGAAAAGCCTGGAAAAGACGACGCCTATCAGGATGGCCGCAATGGCGAGCGGCACCAGGACGGGCACGAGCGGGGAAATCGCCCCGCGCGGCGAATCTCCCTCCGGATCAGGGACTCTTTGCGCGGGCATGTGGGGATCGAATCATCGGCGCCCGACGGCCGGAGCCGCAAAAACAGGCATGGACTGCTATTGACCTCCCGGGCGCCGAAGTAAAAACCTTTCCGCCGGTGAACACGCGAACCACGACCCCTACCCTCATTCGCGGATTCGGATGGGTGGCGCTGTGGTCGCTCGTCGGGCTCGCGATCGCCAGCGAAATCTACCTGTCGAGCAATTTCCTGGGACGCTCGGTGACATGGGGCGAGGCGATTAGCGACTCGCTCGAGGACTGGTACGTCTACGGCGTCCTCTCCATTCCCGTTGTCTGGCTCGCGCGCCGCTACCCGCCCGAGCGGGGCTCGCGCTGGGTCACGGCGGGAATCCATCTGGCGGCGGCCCTCGTTTTTTCCCTCGCCTATATCCTGGTGCGGACGCTTGTCGGCGAATTGGACGGCTGGATGACGAGGGAGCCGGCCTCCTTCGGGGAGATATTCCACCCGCTCCTGGTCCGGACGTTTCCCTTCAACCTGCTCGTTTACGGGGTCATTCTCTCCGTAAGCCACGCACTGGACTACTACCGCAAGTACCATGAGCGCACGGTGCAGACGCTCGAGTTGGAAAAGCACCTGACGGAAGCGCGCCTGCAGGCGCTCCTTCACCAGTTGAAGCCCCATTTCCTCTTCAACACCCTGAACGGGATTGCGTCCCTGATGCACACGGACGTCGACGCGGCGGACCGCATGCTCGTCCGGCTGAGCGAGCTGCTGCGCATAACCATGTCCCACACCGGGGCGCCCCAGACGACGCTTCGAGAGGAGGTGGCCTTCCTGGAGCGTTACCTGGACATCGAGAAGATCCGGTTCCGGAACCGTCTGGACGTCACGATAACGGTGGACGACGATGCGATCGACGCGCAGGTGCCGAGCCTGATACTCCAACCCATGGTCGAGAACGCCATGCGTCACGGGGTCGAGCCCCATGCGCGGATGGGCCGAATCGAGATGAAAGGGTCCCAGCTGGACGGGAACCTGGTTCTCACCGTGTCGGACAACGGGACCGGAATCCCGCCCGATGGGCTGAAGCGCGAAGGCATCGGAATCTCCAACACGCGCGCGCGGCTGGCCGAGCTCTACGGGACCCGCCAGAAATTCGAACTGGTCAACTTGCCTGAAGGAGGCCTCTGTGTGCGGATAACGATCCCCTTCAGCACCTCCGAGACGTGACCAAGCTCCGCATAATTGTCGCCGACGATGAACCCCTGGCGCGTGCGCGCCTCCTGGCGCTGCTGCCGACGGATGTGGGGATTGAGATCGTCGGCGAGTATGGGACCGGAACGGAGGCCGTGGAGGCCATTCGGCGGGACAAGCCCGACATCGTATTCCTCGACATGCAGATGCCTGGCTGCGACGGGTTGCAGGTGGTCGCAGGGCTGGAGCCCGCGGATCGCCCCGCTGTCGTCTTCGTGACGGCGCATGACAAGTTTGCAGTGGACGCCTTCGGGGTGCGCGCCGTCGACTATGTGCTCAAGCCATTCGACCGCGAACGCCTTGAGACGGCGCTGGAGCGGGCGGCGGAGCACGTGAACGCGCGGCGCGCGGGCGACCTGGGCGCCCGGATCGAGGACGCTCTGGCGGGTGCCGCGGGCCAGGCCCCCGCGAAGCCGGACCGTCTCGCCGTGAAGGCAGATGGGCGCTTCGTCTTCCTGAAGTATGACGAGATCATCTGGGTCGAGGCCGCCGACAACTATGTGGTCATCCACACGTCGGGCGGCGAACGCCTGATGCCCCGCGACACGCTTTCATCCATCGAGACTCGCCTCGGTTCGCAGCAATTCACTCGGGTGAACCGCTCCGCGCTCGTCCGGATCGACCAGGTGAAGGAACTGCAGCCCACAGCCCAGGGTGACTACAGCATCCTGCTGCGAAACGGGACGCGAATTCCACTCAGCCGCGCCCTTCGCGGGCGCTTTGAGAAATTCCTGATGGAGGGTTAGCGATTCGAGGCAGGAAATCTCGACCCATCCCGTGCGCCATGGCCGTTGGGAAGCGGTGGGGATCGAATCGGGTCCGGCGATTTGAGCCGGCAATCGGTTCTATTCTCTTGATTATCAATGTCTAAATTGTTATAAGGACTACGTATTTCTCCCGTTTGAAGTCAAAGCCTGAACAGCTACCATTGGACTTACCAACACTGTGATCCGCTCCCTCACCAACGCTCCCCATTTCATCGGCACCCTCTTCGCCGCGATGGTGGTGGCCATGGCTGGAACGTGCGCACAGGCACAGACAGCCACCAATATCACCGGCCTCTATTTTACAGGGCTTGCGTCGAACGGCTCGCTCGGGGCTGGTGGCACGCATGATGCCAACTGGAATGTCACCTACGCCTCGACGAACGGGGGCACCTCGGGCAACGCGGCCTACAAAGGGGCGGCCTACGTGATCAATCCAGCGAATGTTTCGGGGTCTGGCTATACGCCCAACACGAACGCCGCACAGTGGATCACCGCTCCCGGCGCCACGATCGGGACGGGCGGCGCTGCAAACGCCGGCGGCGACTTCCTTCCCGGAAACGGCAACACGGGATCCAACGAGGGCATCTACGTCTACACCCTTGCTTTCACGATCACGGGAACGGGCGCGGTTGGCACGACGGTGAGCAGCCAAATCCAAATCACGATGACCATGGCGGCCGACGACCAGTATTCGGTCTTCGTCAATCCGGCCGGAAACGGCACGACGAATCCCACAGGCACGCCCTCGGCCTCGGACACAAGCGCCTGGAGCAACACGTCGCAGATTGCGCTCCAGAACTATGGGACGTCTGGCGCGGACAACTCGAGCTTCGTGATCGGCACCAACTACCTCGTGATCGTCGTGGACAATACGAACAGCCAAACTGGGAGCAGTTCGAACACGGCGAGCAACGCGAGCGGGCTCCTCGTCTACCAGACGGCCGCAGCCGAGATCAATGGCCGCCCGGTGGTTCCCGAAGTGGCGACGTGGCTCCCGCTGCTCGGCGTGATAGGCTGCTACGGGCTGGTCTTGCATCGCCGCCGCCGGGTCCAGCTTCAGCTTGTCCCCGCTTGAAGGGGCCGGTCGCGGGCAGCCCCGTCTTGCCTTGGGCCGCCCGCTCTGAGACGAGAGGCTGCCCATGACGCCGCCCGCACTGCGTTGTACCCCTTTCTCCGCGCTGCCACGTCTCGCGAAAATCAATGCCGCCGGGCTTTGTATGGCAGTCGCCGCTTTCGCCGCGTTGCTTTGGCCCCAATGGCGGCATGACGACAATCTGACCCACGGGATTTTCCTGCCGTTCTTGACGGGCATTCTCGTCGCCGAGAGCCGGAGGGACTCCCGTCCCCAATTTCTGCAACCGGGGGCCGGCCCTCTCGCGCTCTGCGCCTTCCTGATCCTCGCAGGCCTGGCGAGCCTTGGCATCGCCGTCATCTACGCCGCTGCGGTGGGCTGGAATCACACGATGGCGGAATTCATGCTCTCCGTCGCCCTCGTCCTCGCACTCGGCGCGGCGTGGCTTGGCTTTTCCGACCGGCGCGTGCGGTTTCTGCCCCTCAACTGGGCCGCCGCCGTTGCGATCTTCCTGTGGCTATTTGCAGGACCCATGCCTCCCGGTACCTACGCGCGACTCGCGTTGTTCCTGCAGACCCAGGTTACCGATGGGGTGGTCCGAGTGTTGTCTGCACTTGGAATCGCCGCCTACCGAGTAGGCAATGTGATCGAGCTCGCGCGCAGGAGCGTCGGGGTCAGCGAGGCGTGCAGCGGCGTGCGGAGCCTGATATCCTGCACCGTCGCGGGGCTGTTCCTGTCAGCTATCCTCGTGCGCCGGCCCGTGCACAGGGCGCTTCTCATCGCGATCTCGCCGGCGATCGGCTTCGGAATGAATTGTCTTCGGTCGCTGCTGCTGACGCTGCTCGTCAATTCGGGCGTCAAGATCGAGGGCCGGTGGCACGACCTCACTGGGGCTTCCATACTCGTCGGCACCACACTCCTCCTAGCGGCCTTTGCATTCTGGCTCCATCGCCTGGAACCCGCGCCGGCTTCAGTGCCGCGCGAAGGTTCGCCAAGTCCAACGGGGCGATCACCCCTCCAGGCCTTGGTCGCATCCGGTCTGCTCTTGGCCGCAGGAGCGGTCGGATTCATCGCTGCCGACAAAAACGAATCAACGTCTGTCTCCCGCCGGGCGCCCGATTTGGCGGCGCTCCTTCCGCCACCGCCCCCGGGCTGGACCGCGCAGACAACGTCGGATCTGGACCAATATAGCGAAATCCTTCAGACTCACAACCTGATCGAAAGAGTGTATTCGTCCGGGCCGGCGCCTGGAAGCGCCCACCTTATCCTCTACCTGGCGTACTGGCAGCCGGGACAGGCGCCCGTCAGCCTGGTCGACGCACACACGCCCGACGCCTGCTGGCCCGGCGCCGGTTGGCAACTCAAGGCATTGCCGAACGACCGCGCCGCGCTCGAGATCGGAGGCCGCACCTTGGCGCCCGCGGAATGCCGGCTCTTCGCGCGCAACGAGTTCGAGACGAACGTCTGGTTCTGGCACCTTTACGGCGGCCAGCCTCTCAACTTCGTGGACCCTTACTCGGCCCCGCGACTCCTCGAACTGGCGCTGCGCTATGGATTCAGTCCCGCCAAAGACCAGCTCTTCATCCGCGTTTCGAGCAACCGGCCTTGGCATGAGATTGCATCCCAGCCGACCCTTCGGCAGTTTCTTGCGAACCTCAAGCCGTTGGGCCTTTGACGCCCCAATGCCGACGCCTTCCGATTCACCCGATCCCGAATCCCCTCATCCCGCGAAGGCATCGCGCTCGCTGAGACGATTCATTACCCGCGACGGCCGCGAACACCTGTGGGCGTTCCTCGATCTGTTGGACGCGCGGCCCGTCTTAAAGAAAATGCTGCTCATCGGGGTGCCCGTCCTTGTCATCGCAGCCGGTTTCGGTGTCTGGGGTTACAAGAATTGGGCCCGGACCAACTCACTTCGAATCGCCCGCCAATGGCTCGACGCTGGCCGGCTTGACCGGGCCGGAATCGCCGTCCGAGACGCGCTTGTAACCCAGCCCGGTCTGCCGGCGACGTGGAGGCTCGCATCGGAACTGGCGTGGAAAATGGGAAACCGCGAGGCCTCCGTCGAATACGCGAAGAGAGCCGCAGTCGTCAGCCAGTACCGGCGGGACGATGTGCTCAGTTGGGCGGAAGCCTCGATTCTGTCGGACGACGTCGAGCAGACACAGGAAGCCGAAACGTTCCTGGATACGACTTCGCGAGCGTCACCCCGGGCGCAGCGGCTCGCCGGGGAAATCGCCCGCCGCGGCCAGCATTTCGAGGACGCGCGCGACAGGTTTCAGGCGGCGCTCCAGGCCGACACTGCTGAAGGCGCCCAGTCGCCCGCGATCGACGAGATCCCGCTCGGGATCGTCTGCCTGCAGACGGGCTCGACCGCCGACCGAACGCAGGGGCAGGCCCTGTTGGCCAAGTGGGCCACGGACATCAACTGGGGAGTCGACGCCTTGCGCGCGCTCCTTGCAGATGCGGTAGCCCACCGGGATCGGGAAGCGGTCAAGCGGTGGGCCGAGGCCCTGCGAATTCATCCGCGCTGCACCCTGGGCGACATTCCGGTATGCCTTCAGGCATTCGCAAACTTCGACCCGGATCGCTACAAGGCCGTCCTTGCGCAATTGGAGTACAGGAGCCGCGCAAGCCCGACTGAGTCAGCCGAACTCCTGGGTTGGCTGACTCAAATAGACCGGGGCGCCGAGGCCGTTCGCTGGGGCGAATCCCTCGATCCGGCTGCCGCCCGCAAGCCGCCCATCGTTCAAGGAATCGCCGAGGGCCTGCGGGCGACACGCCGCTGGGCGGACCTGCAGGCCTGGGTTGATGGGGGGGATTGGGGCCGTGAACTGGGATTCGTTGGCTGGGCCTATGGAATGCTCGCTGCCCGCCAATTGGGCGAGGACGCCAGGGCAGTTTCGTTGTGGCAAACCGTGTACGCCGACGGGCGCGCGAGCCCAGCACACGCCCTCTTTCTGGGCGATTCGCTCTACGCGTGGGGCTATCCCGACGACGCAGCGGCGCTCCTCTGGGTTGCCTCCGAACGTTCGGACTTGGCGTACCTGGCGCTCGGCTCCCTGGCGCGCCTATACCAGGTGCAGCACGACGCGGTGGGGCAATACCGGGCGTTCAGCCGGCTGAATGCAATGCGGCCCACCGACCGGAAAATCGCGAACAATTTTGCATATTTCGCGGCTGTCACGGGCCTGGGAAACCAGGCGCAAGTCGAGCACATTGCCGAAGACAACTTCAATCACGAGTCCGCTGACATCAATTACCGCTCCACCTACGCCTTCGTGCTCGCCTGGACCGGAAAGGCGTCCCAGGCGATGGCTCTCATTGAGCCGGTCTCACGCGATTGGAAAAATTCGCATGCGGTCGCGTTCGCGTATGGCGCCGCCCTGGCGGGTCTCGGGCGCAAGTCCGAAGCCAAGGAAGTGTTTGATTCGCTCAACCCCCGTGACCTCGATTCTCAGGAAGCCGACTGGATCCGGGCAGCGCTCCGCTAGAGCCTATTCGATTCGAATGGCAGCGAAGGCCAGCGCCTTCAATTCGCCCGGCTGGCTTGTCCCACGACAAGCGTCCACTTCTCCAACGGGGGCGTGTAAAGGGCGGCCTTGGCAACGGCCGCAGAAGGGGCCGCCGCGGCGACAATCAAGACGACCCAAAATCGAATTATCCTGGCGACATCGCGACGCATGTTGCACAATGAAAACATGTTATGTTAACATGACTCAAATCACAACGGCGGTAAAAATGGTCGGGCTGGAGAGATTCGAACTCTCGACCTCTTGCACCCCATGCAAGCGCGCTACCAGGCTACGCTACAGCCCGAACAAAAGAAAGGTCAGCTAGACCCGCGCTTTTGACTGAAGCAAGAGCAAATCAAACAGGTGTGCCCGTTGCAGCCTCGCGCGGTGCAGTGCTCGCGGCCAAAGTAGATGATCCTCAGGTGGAGCTTGTTCCATTTCGCCTCGGGGAACAGCGCCTTCAGGTCGCGCTCGGTCTCCACAACGTTTCGGCCCTTGGAGAGGCCCCAGCGCTTCGCGAGGCGGTGGATATGGGCGTCCACAGGGAACGCGGGGACGCCAAAGGCCTGCGACATGACCACACTGGCCGTCTTGTGCCCCACCCCGGGCAATTCCTCGAGCTCCTCGAAAGTCTTGGGGACCTTTCCCCCATGCTTCTCGACGATGATCCTCGATAGGCCCGATATCGCCTTGGCCTTCTGCGGGGAAAGGCCGCACGGCCGGATGATCCTCTGAATCTCCGCGACCGGGACCTTTGCCATTTCCTGCGGCGTGCCGGCCAGCGCAAAAAGCTCGGGCGTCACCAGGTTGACTCGCTTGTCGGTGCACTGCGCCGACAGCACCACGGCAACCAGAAGCGTGAAGGCATCCTTGTGGTCCAGAGGGATCGGCGTCCGGGGGTACATCGCCTCCAGTGTCCGGTCGACGTACGTTGCGCGGGCTTCCCTGGTTGAAAATGCCTTCTTCGCCATCGGAACCCTTCTACGTCATATTAGGCGCGTAATCAAACAACGCGGCGGGTTTGGCCAAAACGCGGTTGCGCGCACCGGGGGGCCGCCTACCTTTTGTCCGCATGTCTTCGCACAGCGAACTCGAGGATCCAACCGATTCATTCGCCCGGCGCCACCTGGGCGACAATTCCGCCGACACGGCGGCCATGCTCGCGGAGCTGGGGTATTCGAGTGTGGATTCTCTCATAGACGCCGCGGTCCCGGCGCACATCCGCATCGGGCCGCTCAGGCTGCCCGCAGCCGCGGGCGAGAGCGCCGCTCTCGCCGAGCTCAGGGCCATCGCCGCGGACAACAGGGTGTTCCGGAATTTCATCGGGATGGGCTACAACGACACCCTCGTGCCTGGTGTCATTCAAAGGACCATCCTCGAGAATCCTGCATGGTACACGGCCTATACGCCCTACCAGGCCGAGATATCCCAGGGCCGTCTCGAGGCGCTCCTCAATTTCCAGACTCTGGTCTGCGACCTGACGGGGCTCGAGATCGCAAACGCCTCGATGCTGGACGAGGGAACGGCGGCGGCCGAGGCCATGATGATGTGCCACCGGCTGAAGGAGGGCGATGCCTCCGCCCACCGGGCCTTCTTTGTATCGGAGGTCTGCCATCCCCAGACGATCGACATCGTGAGGACGCGGGCGACGCCGCTGGGAATAGAGATCGTTGTCGGAGACCACCGCACCTTCAAGCCGACCCCCGGATGCTTCGGCGTCCTCGTCCAGTATCCCGACACGTGGGGAGCCGTGCACGACTACGCCGGGTTCTTTGAGGAGGCGCACGCGGCCGGGGCGTTCTGCATCGTTGCCGCGGATCTGCTGGGGCTCGCGATCCTGCGGCCGCCCGGTGAATTCGGGGCGGATGTCGCCGTCGGGACGGCGCAGCGTTTTGGAGTGCCGCCCGGCTTCGGCGGCCCGCACGCGGGCTTCCTCGCCACGAAGGATGCCTTCAAGCGCCAGATGCCTGGGCGCCTCGTCGGCGTGTCGAGGGACGCGCAAGGCGATCCGGCCATGCGCCTCGCCCTCGGTACCCGCGAGCAGCACATCCGCCGGGACAAGGCCACGTCGAACATCTGCACGGCCCAGGTGCTCCTGGCAGTCATGGCGTCCATGTACGCGGTGTACCACGGACCCGACGGTGTGAGGAAGATAGCGCGCCGGACCAAGCTTCTCGCCGAGATGCTGGCGGCGGGGCTGCGCTCGGTCGGCGCCAAGGTGGGTACCGACCCCTTCTTTGACACCCTCACCGTGTCCAACGTCGCTCCCGACCGCGTTCATGCGGCGGCGGAGGCGAAGGGATTCAACCTGCGCCGGATAGACGCCACGCGCGTGGGAATATCGCTCGATGAGGCGACGACCCTCGAGGAGCTGAAGGCGATCCTGGCGATCTTCGGGAGCCTGCCCCTTCCATCCTCCGAATCGGTGAACCCGGACTTTGCGGCGCCCCATGCCCGCACAAGCCCGTACCTTTCGGCCGCGGTCTTCCAGAGGTATCACACCGAGCACGAGATGCTTCGCTATATCAAGCGCCTCGAGGCAAAAGACCTCACGCTGTGCCAGTCGATGATCTCGCTCGGCTCCTGCACGATGAAGCTCAACGCGGCTAGCGAGCTGTTCCCAGTTTCCTGGCCGGAATTCTCGAGGCTCCACCCCTTTGCCCCGGAGGAACAGACGCGTGGATACCGGCGGCTCTTTCGCGACCTTGAGGCGTGGCTGGCCGAGATAACCGGCTTCTCCGCGGTCTCACTTCAGCCGAACGCAGGTTCCCAGGGGGAATACGCAGGGCTGCTCGTAATCCGAGCCTATCACGAATCACGCGGGGATGGCCGCAGGGACGTGTGCCTGATACCGACGAGCGCCCATGGGACAAACCCGGCGAGCGCGACCATGTGTGGCTACAAGGTCGTGCCGGTTCTCTGCGACGCGCAGGGAAACATCGACCTTCCGGATCTGAATGCGAAGGCAAATGCCCACGGCCCCAACCTCGCGGCCCTGATGGTCACCTATCCCTCGACCCACGGGGTGTTCGAGAGCGCCATCAAGGACATCTGCGAGATCGTCCACGCCCATGGAGGCCAGGTGTACATGGACGGCGCGAACATGAACGCCCAGGTCGGGCTGACCTCGCCTGGCCACATCGGTGCGGATGTCTGTCACCTCAACCTTCACAAGACGTTCTGCATCCCGCACGGCGGCGGCGGCCCCGGGATGGGCCCGATTGGCGTCGCGTCCCATCTTGCCCCCTATCTGCCCGGCCACGCGGTCGTGTCGCCCTTCACCAACGACAAGGGACGGGCGCACCTGGGCACCGTCAGCGCCGCCCCGTGGGGCAGCGCCAGCATCCTTGTCATTTCGTGGATGTACATCCGGATGATGGGTCCCGACGGGCTGACCGCGGCGACCAAGGCCGCGATCCTCAACGCGAACTACGTCGCGAAACGCCTTGAGAGGTTTTTCCCCGTCCTCTACCGCGGCTCCTCGGGCCTCGTTGCGCACGAATGCATCGTCGACCTCCGCGGCTGGAAGAGACACGGCGTGGAGGCCGAGGATGCCGCGAAGCGGCTCATGGACTACGGCTACCACGCCCCCACCCTTTCCTTCCCGGTGCCCGGTACGTTCATGGTCGAGCCCACCGAGAGCGAGGCCAAGTCGGAGCTGGACAGGTTCTGCGACGCGATGATCGCGATCCACGGGGAGATGCAGGCCGTCGCGAACGGCGAGTCCGACAAGGTGAACAATCCCCTCAAGAACGCACCGCACACGGCAAAGGTCGTCTGCGCCGACGAATGGGACCACCCGTATTCCCGCGAGCTCGCGGCATTCCCGGCACCGTGGACCCGGGCCTCCAAGTTCTGGCCGGCCGTCGGGCGGGTCGACAACGTCTACGGGGACCGGCACCTCGTCTGCTCCTGCATCGGCATGGAGGCCTTTGCCGAGGCCGAGACCTGATTTCCCTTTTCATGAAGATCATCCGCCACCAGACATCCTCAGGTCCCGCCTACGCGTCGCTTCAACCAGACGGGTCCGCCCGGGAGATCACCGGCGACCTGTTCGGCTCCTTCCGGGCCACGGACAGGGTGGTGACGCCGGGCAAGATACTGGCCCCCGTCGTGCCTCCCAACATTCTCGCGATCGGGCTCAACTATAAGAAGCACGCCGAGGAGGGTGGGAAAGGCGTGCCGGAGCGGCCGATGCTCTTCATAAAGAGCACGAACTCGCTCCAGAACCCGGGCGACCCGATCGAGCTTCCGCGGAAGCTCGCGAGCAACGAGGTCGACTATGAGTGCGAGCTCGCCGTGGTCATCGGCAAGACCTGCAAGAACGCATCGCGAGCGAATGCCCTCGATTATGTGCTGGGCTACACGGCGGCGAACGATGTCTCGGCCCGCGATTGGCAGATTCGACTGAACGGGGGCCAGTTCTGCCAGGGAAAGAGCTTCGACACCTTTTGCCCGCTGGGGCCCGTCCTTGTCACAAGGGACGAGATCCCCAACCCGAACGCGCTCCGGATAAAGACGATCCTGAACGGCCACGCAATGCAGGACTGGAGCACAGACGACATGGTCTTTGACGTGCCGGCACTCATCGAATTCCTGAGCGGCAGCAAGACGCTGCTGCCCGGGACCGTGATACTCACCGGGACGCCGCATGGGGTCGGCTTCGTCCGCAAGCCGCCTGTCTACCTGAAGGCCGGCGACACGGTCACCATCGAGATTGAGAAGATCGGCTCTCTCACCAACCCGGTCGTCGACGAACCCGTGTGACGGCTTTTGATCGGAACAAATGACGGTCCCGGCGGAATTAGGGGCCTATCTGGCTGCGAAGATTGCGATATTTCGAAACAGCCGCTGGTCAGAATTTCGCGGCTCGGAAACTCGGCGGCGCCCACGCGGCTCGCCCACAATGCCCGCGACCGGATAATAGGGGAAGTAGGGACTCGGATAGGATACATATTGCGACGCCGCATCCTGCGCAGCCGACGACGAGGCCGCGTCCGAATAGGCGACGACCGGAGGTGACGGGGCCTGCACCACCACTGTCACTATTATAGGAGAAGGAGCCTGCGGAACGGCGGCGGGCTCGGGTTGCAGCACAGCGGGATAGCCGTCCAATCTGCGGATGCCCTCCGGTCCTACGAGGCCCATGATGTCCCTGTCCACTTGCGCAATGGCCATGCTTACGGCACGCGCCATCTGGGCCGAGCCCTCGGCAAAGCCCACCCGAACCGCCGCATCCTGCGCGTCCAGGACCGTCTCGACCCGGTCTGCCAGCAGATCCTGAAGGCGCGAGGCAGTTTCCGGCGCGAGATTCATCTGCGCAAGGACGTCCCGGTATTCGTCAAGGATGACGCTGCGCTCGTCGGTGCGGGCGGCAACCCATCCGTAGTCCACCGAGCGCGTGACCCGTGCGCGGGCTTCCTTATGCTCCGCCGGCGCTTCGCTTGGCTGCTGCCTGCCGAGGTCCACGCGAAGCGACAGATCATCGAGCGCGTCGCCTTGCCGGGCCACCTGCGCGCGCAAGTGAACGATCTGCGAGCGCTGCCATGAAAAAATTCCGGCGCCAGCCAGGATCAGGATCGCCACGCATGCAATGGTCGAGCGCACACCGGAATCGTAGCGCAAATCGCCGTCCAGTCAAGGGGACCGGGGTGCATTCACTGGAGGTCCGGCTGGGGATTCTTCTCCCGGAGGAGCTGGAGCTCCTCGTACAGGCCCTGGGTCACCGCTGGATCCGAGCCAATCTGGCCCCCGTTCATGAGCTCGAACGAATCGAAGGCGCGGTTGGCCGACTGGATGACCAGCATCGATCCCGTGCCCGCGCGAGCGACCTCGACCCTCATCGCAGGCAGGAATGAGACGACGTGCTGCATGTCGAAATGGTGCTCCGGGTCGTTCCAGGACATGAACCAGAGCCTGTTTCCCGCCAGCGCAAGCACCCCGCTGACGTGGCCCATCCCCGTCTCGTCCACCGAGCCATACCCGTTCGCGTTGCGGAACCAGATGGCGCTCACGACCATCGATGGAGGGGGCGTCCCGGGCGGCAGGCATTCGACAACCTCGCTGGTGACCTTGGCATCGTTTGACAGGTCGGCGGAAACGCATCCGGCGCCGAAAAGCATCGCAGCGACGGAGCAGAATCCGGCAAGAAGATGCACGCTGCGTCTCATGGGATGCGGGCCGGCCGTTTCCGTCGCCTCAGTCGACGAACAGTGCAATCTGCGCGCCCGGCCCATGGACGCCCTCGATCAGGATTCCCTCGACGTCGGCCGTCTTCGAGGGACCGGTGCACCAGATGACGTTCGGGTCGCGTCCCAGGGCGGCCACCGCCTGCATGAGGTCGGCGTGAAGCGTCCGGCGGGAAATGACCGCGACGTGGGCCCACGGCGCCAGCGCGGCAAGCCGCGAGGAGGTCGCCGCGTCATTTAGGATGATCGTGCCGGTCTCCGCGATGGCTCCCACAGCGCGCGTGATGCCGAACTGGTAGTCGTCTACGCGGGTGCGGTCGAATGAGGTTTCCACAACAAAGCCCGCGCCAAAATGCTGCTGAAGCTCCGGCCATAGCGCGGGATCGCAATACCCGTGGGTCCAGCCCCGCGCACTAAATGTCGCGGCCAGCGCGGCCGCGTCGGCGACAACCTCTCCGTTCACCGCGCGCAGCCGCTCAGTGAATTCCGCGAGTGGGTCGCCGGCGTTGACTCTTTCGCGGGCAAGCTCGAGGCCGCTGTCGTATTCCGGCATGCGGGCTCTATCCGAAAGCGGCGCCAGCGCGGCATTCACCCTTCCCAAGATCCTTTCCCGGTCTTCCATGGATCGCTCAGGCCTGCGGCTTTTTGGGGCCGAGCAGCTTTTCCCGGCCAACAAGGTAAAGGAGCACGCAGAGTCCGAGGAAGAAGATCATGGAGAGCGCATCGGAATGCGGCCCGTTGAATACCGGGTTGTGCGCCGTGGCCCAATCGTTGAGTTTGTCGTCGGTTGATTTCATGGCCCCTTCCAGAAAGGCGATCGCGATGCCTGCGAGCGCGCCGCCCGCGATATAGCCCGAGGCGAGAAGCACCCCGGGACTCTTGTCCGTTTCGGCGACAAGCTGCTCATTGGTCAGGTTTTTCCCCGACAGCCTGCGCGCGGTATAGGCGTCCACCAGCCATCGTATGATGCCGCCCGCCCAGATTGGGCTCGTCGAGGAAAGCGGGAGGTACAAGCCCACCGCAAAGGCCAACGACGGCACGCCCGACATCTCAAGCACCAGGGCGATCATGATGCCGAGAAGCACGAGGGACCACGGCAGCTTGTGGCCCAGGATGCCCTTGATTATGTAGGAGATCAGCGTGGCCTTGGGCGCGTTGAATTTCTTCACCGTCGTCCCATCCGGCCGTTTCTCGTGGGTGCCGTTGATCCCTGGATCGACGAGCCACACAGCGTTTCCCTTCGCATCGACAAGGTATTTCTCAGCCGCGCCGCCGCTGGGGTCGCTCTTGTGCCAGACGAAATAGGTGTTGGGATCGTCGTGGGCCTGGGGCCCGTGCAATTTCTCCGTTTTGTCGAGCGTGGAGACGTCGACGTGAATGCCCGCGGGCTCGAGCGTTGAGACGGGAATATATGTGTTCTTAAAATCGTTCAGCGCCAGAAGCATTGGCCCCAGGACGAGGGCCGATGCAAAGGATCCAAACAGGATCGCGATCTGGAGGTATTTTGGGGTCGCCCCAAGGAGGAACCCGGTCTTCAGGTCCTGGGACGTGCTCCCGCCGTTCGAGGAGGCTATGCAGACGATCGCGCCCACTGAAAGTGCCGTCACGTAGTAGGCGCTCCCCGTCCATCCAACGATGACGAAGATGAGGCAGGTGAGCAGAAGGGTTGCGATTGTCATCCCCGAGATGGGATTGGAGGACGACCCGATCTCGCCCGTAAGTCGCGACGACACCGTGACGAAGAGGAAGCCGAACACGACAATGAGGATCGCACCCAGAATTTTCGCCCCAATCCCCGCATCAAGGAGCGTGGGCGCTGCGACAACGGCGCCCATGATGGCGATGAGGCCGATGCCGACAAATTTCATCGATAAATCCTTGTCTGTTCGAAGAACCGGACCGTCAGGCGCCGCCTCGGCCTTGAACAGGCCCACATCGCGGAGCCCCTCCTTGAGGCCATGCCAAATGGTGGGCAGCGAGCGAATCAGGCTGATAATCCCGCCGGCCGCCACCGCGCCTGAGCCGATATAGAGGATGTAGGCCTGCCGCACATCATCCGGCTCCATCGCGGAGATCGGCATCTTGCCCGGAGCCACCGGCCCGGCGATGTGCTCGCCGAAGAACTTGATCATAGGGATCAGAACGAGATAGGACAGGACGCCTCCGCCACACATGAGGGCGGCAATCCTTGGACCGATGATGTACCCGATGCCGAGAAGCTCAGGGGATATTTCCGCGCTAACCGAGGCACCGTTGAATGGCGGCCCGAAGACCTTTTCAGGCGTGTCCTTCCAGAGCCGGGTCACCCGGTTCAGCACATTGTAGACGATCCCCACCCCCAGCCCGCTGAATATCGCCTTTGCCCCGGGCGCCTTGCCCAAGCCGGAGGCCTCGGCGGCCCGCATCTCCGCGAGGGCGCTCGGCGAGGCTTTCGCGCGGTCCTCCGCCGAGGCGCCCGCCGTCAGAACAGCCGCGCAGGCTGTGCCTTCCGGATACTTCAGTATCCCATGCTCCTTCACAATCAGCGCTCGCCGAAGTGGAATCATCATGAGGATGCCCATCAGCCCGCCAAGCACCGAGACAAGGAGCACCCGGGTGAGATCGAGGTCGAAGCCCAGGATCATGATTGCCGGCATCGTCACGCCGACCCCGAACGCCAGGGACTCGCCCGCGGAGCCCGCTGTCTGGGTGATGTTGTTTTCCAGGATAGTGGCGTCTCGAAAGCCGATTTTCGAAAGGCCCCGAAACATCGCAAGCGAGATGACCGCCACCGGGATCGAGGCGCTCACCGTAAGGCCGACCTTCAGCACGAGATAGAGGGAAGACGCTCCGAAGAGAACGCCCAGAACGGCGCCGACAATCACGGCTCGAACCGTGAATTCCTTCATCACGGTCTGCGGCTGGATGAACGGCTCGAACTTCGGCTTGGGGTCTACGGGTGAATCCATGGTCGATTATTCTTTCGGCGGATTCTGCCGGTGAACGGGCTAGTGGCGACGCATTTTAAGCCACTTCCGAAATTCGCCGCCGCGCCATTTTGGGAGATCGCGTTTTGACTCCCAGGCGCGCAGTGCCGGGACGGGAATGAGGCTCGTCGGCAGGTAATTCAGGAGTTTGCCCGCAGCCAGCGCCGCTTTCCAGGCAGCCGGCTGTGTCGCAAGGATTGCCCAGGCGCCCATGGGCGGCGTTCCCGGAGACGGGATCCCCTCCGTGTGGGCCTTGTCCCGAAGCCTCAGGAGAAGGTCGGGGATGGGGATATCGACGGGGCATACCTCGTTGCATGCCCCGCACAGGCTGGAGGCCTTGGGCAAGTCCGCCTTCTCGGGGAACCGCTTCCCGAGGAGAAGGGGCGACAGAACCGCTCCCACAGGGCCGGGATAGACGCTACGATACGCGTGCCCACCCGCCTGCCGGTAAACAGGACAGACATTGAGGCAGGCCCCGCAGCGGATGCAGCGAAGTATCTCTTTGCAATCGCTCGCGAGGACGTCCGTGCGGCCGTTGTCGACAAAGACCACATGCATCTCATCGGGGCCGTCCGGCTGGCCCGCCCCGCGCGGGCCAAGGATGAACTCATTGTACACCGTCAGCTGCTGCGCCGTTGCCGAGCGGGCAAGCAGGTTGAGGAAAAGGGCGAGGTCGCGGTCCTTCGGCAGGATCTTCTCGATGCCGACAAGCGCAATGTGGCATCGGGTGGCCGCAAGGCAGAAGCGCGCGTTCCCCTCGTTTGTCACCACGACTAGCCTTCCGCTCTCGGCCACGACGAAATTTGCTCCCGTGAGGCCGGCGTCGGCCTCCAGGTATTTGTGCCGCAGGTGCTGGCGGGCGCGTTGGGTGATCACACCGGGCTCGTCACTGTAGGCCCCGAGGCCGTTCTTCTCGAAGAGTTCCCCGATCTGCCTGCGGTTCTTGTGGATGATCGGTTTTATGATGTGCGACGGGTGGTCGTGGTCCAGCTGGACGATGAACTCGCCCAGGTCCGTCTCGAGCGACTCGATGCCGCGTTTCCTCAGGTAGTCGTCGAGCTCGATCTCCTCGCTGACCATGGTCTTGGCCTTGACGAGCTTCGTGGCGCAGCGCGCTTTCAGGATGGAGTACACGGCCTCGCAGGCCGCCTCCGCCGTCGATGCCCAGTGGACCCTTGCGCCGTTGGCCACGAGCCTCGCCTCAACGGCGGGAAGGTAGGAGTCGAGGTTCTCGACCACGTGCTGCTTGATCTCGCCGGCGAGCTGCCGGAGCCGGTTCGGATCGGCGTAGTGGTCGAAGAGCAGCTTCGTGCGCTTCTCGTGTCCGATCTTCGAGCCCTCGTAGACGGCGGTCCGCGTCTCCTCACCGAGGCCCGCCGCAACCTTGTCGATCGGCTGGGTCCTCATGGCAGATTCCTGATGGCATCGCGCAGGACCTGGACAAAGTGCATCGCCCGCACCGGGGCTCCCTCCTTGGCGGCCAGGCCGCACAGGTGCATCAGGCAGCCCATGTCACCCGAGACCAGGACGTCGGGCTTCGCGGCTCGCACATGGTCGAGCTTCAGGTCGCCCATCGCGGCCGATATGTGCGGGAATCCGACCGAGAACGTGCCGCCAAAGCCGCAGCACTGCTCGCCCTCGCCAAAATCGAGGAGGCGGACGCCGGCGATCGAGCCCACGAGGAGCGCCACGGCGTCGCTGCTCCCCGTCCCGCGGGTATGGCACGAGCGGTGGAGCGCAACCGACGAGTCGAACCGGCCCGGCCACGACCTCACTCCGAGCCCGTTCACTATGAAATCCCCCAGCTCCCACGTTCGCCGCCCGAGCGCCTCGACCTCGCCACGGTCGCTCTCCTTTTCAAACTCGAGCACCGCGCCGTGAAACATCATGGCGGCGCAGGAGCCCGATGGGACGACGACCGGATCGGCCGCCGCAAATGTCCTTACCGTGTGCCGGACGACCTTTCTCGAGGCCGGCCAGTCCCCCCCGTTGAACGCGGGCTGCCCGCAACATGTCTGGCCCTCGGGGAAAGCGACCTCGCACCCGAGGTGCTCCAGCACCTCGACTGTCGCCGCGGCCACGTCGTCATGAAAGGCGTCGCAGAGACACGTGGCCATCAGCTGGACGCGTTTCCCCGCTACTGGAGTTCGTCCGGCGCCTTGCATCACCAGATTGTCACCCGGTCGGCGGCGGGACGCCGCATCGGGGCGCCCTCCGGAACGTCGAAGGCCTTGGCGAACTCTTCCAGGTTCGAGAGCGGGCCGTTCACGCGGAAGCGCTCGGGCGAGTGGGGGTCCGAGTTCACCAGGAGGCGGAGGGCCTCCGGGCGCTCGTTCTCGCGCCAGCTGTTCGCGAAGCTCAGGAAGAACCGCTGCTCGGGCGTGAAACCGTCGACGTTTGCCTCGGGCTTGCCGGCAAGCGCCTTCATGAACGCCGTGTAGGAGAGCTTCAGGCCGCCCAGGTCGGCGATATTCTCGCCCTGGGTCAGCTCGCCGTTCACATGGAGTCCGTCCAATGCAACGTAGCTACGGAACTGTTTCACGATCCCGGCCGCGCGTTCCTTGAAGCGCTTCGTGCTCTCGGGCGACCACCAGTCGGCCAGGTTGCCCTTGCCATCGAACTGCCTGCCCTCGTCGTCGAATCCGTGGGTCATCTCGTGCCCGATCACGGCGCCGATTTCGCCGTAGTTGAGTGCGTCGTCCGCCTTCGCGTCGAAGTACGGAGGCTGCAGGATGCCCGCTGCGAACACGATCTCGTTCATGCTGGGGTTGTAATAGGCGTTCACGGTCGGCGGCGTCATCCCCCACTCGGTGCGGTCGACCGGCTTTCCGATCTTCGCCAGGTCGCGCTCCACGTTGAATTCATTGGCCCGGAGCACATTCAGGGCGTATGGGCCCCGGTCGATGGCCAGCTTGCTGTAGTCGATCCACTTGTCGGGGTACCCAATCTTCACGGTCAAGGCGTCCAGCTTCTTCAACGCGGCGGCTCTCGTCGGTCCGTCCATCCACTCCAGGTTTTCAAGCCGGTCTCGTAGGGCCTGCCGGATGCTGCCCACCATCTTGAGCGCCCGCGCCTTCGCCTCCGGAGGGAACGCCTCGGCAACATAGAGCTGGCCAAGCGCCTCGCCAGCGTTGTCGTCTACCTCGGAGAGGACACGCCTCCACCGGTCCCTTTCCTGGGGCGTTCCCGTGAGCGTCTTGGCGTAAAAGTCGAAGTTCTCCGCCACGAAGGGAGCGCTCAGGAACGGGGCGAAGTCATGGATAAGGTGCCAACGGAAGTACGACTTCCAGTCGGCCAGCGGTGTCGCGACAATCTGCGCGTCAAGGGCCTGCACGAAGTCCGGCTGCCCGATATCGACGGTAGCGGGCGGCGGAAGACCGATGCCGGCGAAATAGGCGCTCCAGTCAAAGTGCGGCGAGAGCTTCTGGACGTCCCCGAGGGTCGTAAGGTGGTAGTTGGCAACCGGGTCGCGCAGGTCCACCTCGGGCTTTGACGCCTTCGCCAGGGAGGTCTCGAGCTTGATCACCGCCTGGGCCTCCGACTTCGCGTCCGCCTCGGGGTCGCCCGCCAGCTCCAGCATCTTGGCGACATGCGCGGCGTACTTTTCGCGGAGCTTTGCCGAGTCGGCGTCAGTCCGGAGATAGTAGTCGCGCTCGGGCAGACCAAGTCCCCCCTGGCCCAATCCACCAATCATCATCTCGCTGTTCTTCGGATCCTGCTCCGAAGCGAAGCCAAAACACACGCCGATGCCGATATGGTGCAGCCTCGCAACCTCGGCGACGATCCCGGACGAAGCCTGAATTGCGGCGATCCTGTCGAGGTCGGTCTTGAGCGGCGAAATTCCCATGGCATCGACCGTGACCATGTCCATCCCGCTGAAATAAAAATCGCCGACGAGCTTCACGATGAAGTCGGGCTTCTTCGAAGACGCCGCCTTCTCGAGAATCCCGTGGAGCACCGTCTCGTTGGCGGCCTGCAGCACGTCGGAAATCCCCCAGCTGTTGTGGTCCGAAGGGATGGGGTTGGCCTTGAGCCACCCTCCGTTGGCGTACTGGTAGAAATCGACCTGCGGCTTCACGGAGGTGTCCCTGTCCTTCGGGTCCAACGACGCGAGGCAGTTCGAAGCGGCGCAGAGGGCCGCGATGGGCAGAAATGGAATCTTCACGAGAAAAGGCCTCAGTCGCAGGGCGCGTGCTACCAGGACGCCGAGGGCAATCGACGCGGCCACGAGGCCCGCCGAGATCGTGAGTCTTAGCATGGCAAAGAATGATTCCCCGGTGATCGTTGATCGCAAGCGCGATGATGCCGAAACAGCCCCGTAAGCTGACGGACGGCGGCTTTCACGGGATGGGCGGCGGGCGCGGCTTCGAGCAAAGATAAAGCAGCCGCGAATAGAGGCTCTCAAGGCGTGGCATCGCGACGCCGGCCGAGCGGGCGCGCCTGAGCGGCTCGCCCCATATCGACTCCACCTCGACCTCGCGGACCGCCAGAAAATCGACGAGGCTCGACGGCTGGTAGGCGCCCATCGGCGGCGTGACCTCGAACTGCTTCTCGACGAAGGCGTCGGGAATCCCGAAGCCGAACGCGGCCGCCGCGCTTTGGACCTCGCGCATGAGAGAGCGCGCTTCGCGGGCGAGCCGCGGGTCCGCGCAAATCCTGTCCGTCGTGACGCCACCCTCGGCTATGGCGAGGCCGTTGAAAGGGATGTTCCAGACGAGCTTGCTCCAGCGCGCCTCGACGAGGTTTTCCACGACGTTTGTCTTCATCCCGGCCGCGCGCAGGAGTTCCGCGAGCGCCATGGTGCGGGCCTGGGGCTGCCTGCCGAATTCCCCGATCGAGACCATCCCCGGGTGGAAGCATTTCACCTCGCCGGGTCCCGTTCGGTTGATCGCCATGAAGACAAGGCCCCCGATGATGCGCTCGGCACCGAAAAGGTCTGCAAGCGCCTCGTCCGCACCGAAGCCGTTCTGAAGCGTGAGAACGGCCGTGGCGGGTCCGAGCAGCGGACCGGCCAGGTCCCTTATCCCGGCCGTGGTCGTCTTCAGCCCGATGACGACGAGGTCGACGGGCCCCACCTCGAGGGGCGTGGCAAACGCGGAGACTGGCCTGACCTCCGTCGTTCCGGAGCTGTCGCGGATGAGGATCGATCCCCTTGCGCGGACCGCCGCAAGGTCGCCCCGCATGAGGAAGCGGACCTTTGCTCCAGCGAGCGCCATGCGGGCGCCGAAGTAGGTTCCGACGGCCCCGGATCCGACAACGCCGATCCTGGGAAAGGGTGCATCCATTCCAACGCGGCGGCCGGATCAGAGCAACGCGTTGTCGGTGAGCCTGACCTCGTCCACCCAGGTGGCTATGCAGAGGAGGGTCTTCCCCGGCACCACCTCGCGCAGGGTCTCCATCGTCACGGGGTCCACGATTGACGCGTAGATGATCCGCACCCTGTTGTGCCCTCCAAGGATATGGGTCACCTCAGCAACCAGACGGTCCGTGCTCCGGACTCCCGTGTCCACCATCTCCTTCGCCCGCACGAGCGCCTTGTGGATCGACAGCGCCTGCTGCCTCAGCGCAATCGTCAGGTCGCGGTTGCGGACGGTGGCCACGAGGCCGTCGGCCTCGCGAACGATCGGAGACACGACGAATTCCACGTTATAGTTCAGGTCCGTAGCCATCTTGCGAAGCACCGCGACGTGCTGGGCGTCCCGCTGGCCGACAAAGATATGGGAGGGCCCGACGATGTTCATCAGCTTGGCAACGAATGTTGTCACACCCCGGAAATGGGTTGGACGCGACGCGCCGCAGAGCGGCTTGCTCACGACCTCCTCGGTCACGTACGTCGAATACCCGCGCGGGTAGATCTCGTCGGCAGCGGGGGCGAACACGGCGGCGACGCGGAGCCTGGCACAGAGCGCCACGTCCGCCTCAAGGCTCCGGGGATAGCTGGCAAGGTTCTCGTTTGAGCCGAACGAAAGCGGGTTGACAAAGATCGAGACAACAACCGGTTTCCCGGCCTTCACGGCCGCGCTGATCAACGCCTCATGTCCGGAATGGAGCGCTCCCATGGTGGGAACAAGCGACAATCCGCCCTTAGGAGCCCTGAGCCGGGAGGCCAGGGCTCGCATGTTCGACACCGACTCGATTGTCTCCATGGGCTTAACGAGGGCTTGAACAAAGCGGCACCGGACGGTTTGTTCAAGGTTTTCGGCCGGCAACGGCTCCCTTTACGACGCCCCCCATGATCAGAATCAACGAGAACTACACGAAGCTCGCGGCCTCGTACCTTTTTGCCGACATCGCGCGGCGGGTGAACGCGTACACGGCCGCGAACCCGGACAAGCCCGTGATCCGCCTTGGAATAGGCGATGTGACGGAGCCGCTGCCCGCTGCCTGCATCGAGGCGCTCCACGCGGCGACCGACGAGATGTCGAATCGGGCCACGTTCAAGGGTTATGGGCCCGAGCAGGGATACCCGTTCCTTAGGGAAATCGTCGCGAAGCATGACTACGCCGCCCGCGGCTGCGCCATCGCACCCGATGAGATCTTCATCTCCGACGGCGCCAAGTGCGACTGCGGCAACATCCAGGAGATTTTCTCGACCGAGGCCCGGCTCGCCATTCCGGACCCCGTCTACCCGGTGTACGTTGACACGAACGTAATGGCCGGCCGCACCGGGCCCAACGTCGGCGGCCGCTACGAGGGCATCCTTTACCTCGAATCGACCGCAGCGAATGGCTACGTGCCGGCGGTGCCCGACACCCCCGCCGACCTGATCTATCTCTGCTTCCCGAACAACCCGACCGGCGTCGTCGCGACCAAGGCGCAGCTTGCGGCCTGGGTGGACTACGCGAGGAGGAACAGCGCCGTCATCCTCTTTGACTCGGCCTATGAGGCCTATATCCGCGACCCTGCGATCCCGCATTCGATCTACGAGATCGAGGGTGCCCGCGAGGTCGCGATCGAATTCAGGAGCTTCTCCAAGACCGCAGGCTTCACGGGAACACGCTGCGCGTACACGGTCGTTCCGAACACCCTGATGGCGTGGGATGCCGCAGGGAAGCCGCATTCGCTCCACGCCCTCTGGAACCGCCGGCACACGACAAAGTTCAACGGGGTCTCCTATCCCATACAGAAGGCGGCGGCAGCGGCCTATTCCGACGAGGGAAGCAAGCAGACCCGCGCGCTGGCCGACTTCTACCTGGGGAACGCCCATCTGATCCGCGCGGCAATGGGCCGTTTGGGCCTCAAGTGCGTCGGGGGCGACAACGCTCCCTACATCTGGGTCGACGTCGGCCGCGAATCTTGGGCGTTCTTCGACCTGCTCCTGGAGAAGGCCCAGGTCGTCTGCACGCCGGGCGCCGGGTTTGGGAAGTGCGGCGAGGGCCACGTCAGGATCAGCGCCTTCAACAGCCGCGAGAACGTGGAGAAGGCGCTCGGGCGGATCGCCTCGGCCGTGAGCTGACGTCAGTTCTTCGCCGGTATGCCGGCCAGGATGTCCTGGGCGAGGGCTGAGGCGTCCGCGCTCAGCAGGCTCGCGAGCCGGTCGAAATCCCTGCCATCCCAGGCGGCGTCAGGGGCCGTGAAAAGCTTTCGGCTGACAACCCGCGGGTTGTCAGCCGTCGTCGAGATCTCGACCATCGCCGAGAAGCTCGCCGTGTAGGTGCCTGGCGCGGCCGCGGCGCCCTCGCACCGGCGGACATCGATCGCCACGTCATAGTCGCGCTGCTGCTCGGCCGGGAAGGGCGACGTGTAGACCTGCCCCACCTCCGGGGCCTCGAGCAGCCGCAGGCGCACAATCCTGGAAACGGCCACGTCGAGGGGCTCGGCCCACCGCCTGAAATCCCTGAATTCAACCTCGTTTGCGCCGGTCCGCACGACCATCTCCCGCTTCTTAAGGTAGCTTTCGAGTTTGATCTCCCCGAGCCCGATCCGAACGGCCACGGACGCCGGCGCCTGGACGGCGGAGGAAACGGGATCAGAGAGGACAAAGTACCGCGTCGGGTCGTCCCCCGCCGGCGCAACGACGTTGCAGGCGGCGAGAAGGGTCAAGAGCAGGGCGACGGCACAGGGGAAAAGGGGGCGCAGGCAGGAGGGGGTCTGGTGTGTCATGGCGGGCTCGGTTTTATTTGGGTCCCTTGCGGCCCGAGACGAGAGCGTTCGGGTTCCTCTCGAGGAAGTCGGCGAGTTGCTGAACCGACTCCGCGGCGTCGGCCACCCGCTCCAGGGCGCGCGTCGCGTCGACGCCGAAGTTCTGCTGGGCGTTGATAAATCCGCGGGCCGACTGCGCCGCGGCGTTGAACGACTCAAGCGCCGTCTTGGCCTCGGTAAGCGTTGCCTTCAGCTCGGTCCCGTTTGAGTCGACCTGTGTGTCCAGCTTTCCGATCGTCGAGCGGAGGGCGTCGAGCGTCTTGTTCAGGTTCTCGATCGAATGGAGCGTGTCGGGCGAGCGGGCCAGCGCATCCACGGACTCGCCGGTCTTCTTCCACTGGTTTGCCAGGCCCTTGAAATCGACCCCCTCGAGCCTGAGGCGCGCCTCGACCACCAGCTTCTTAAGGTCGTCGGAGAGGCCCTTGAAGTCGATCTCCTGCATCCTGGCGAGGAGCGTCGTCGCGTTGGCGAGCAGCGTGGACGCGCTGGCGCGGAACTCGGAGATCTCCGACGGCGCGGACGGTATCACCACGTACTTGACCTCCGTCTTGGTGGCCGTGTCGGGGTACTTGGCCGGGTCCATGAAATCGAGCTCCACGAAGAGCAGGCCGGTCGCCAGGCCGCCGATCTCAAGCTGCGCCCTCAGCCCCCTGTCCACGAGCCCCTGGAGGGCACCGCGATCGGAGACGTCCATGTTGGCGCCCTGCTCGTCCTTGATCGCGCCGCGGTTCAGCTCGCACACCACAGCGGCGAGCGACTTTCCCGTGTCCTTGTCGTAGCGGATGGAGATACCGACGACGTGGCCCACCCGCACGCCGCGCAGCTTGACCGGCGAACCCTCGTCAAGGCCGCTGATCCCCTCGTCGAAATACACCATGAACCGCTCGGGCTTGGAGAAAAGGCTCAGGCTGCCTATCGCAAGGAGGGCGATGATCCCGATCGCGAATGCGCCCAGGACGAAGACGCCGACGACCGCGGGACTGAGCTTTGTTTTCATGTCGGTGGAAATGACCGTGGGCGCACCCTAGAGTGCCCGGATGCTCCGGCGTGTCAAAAAGTCTAGGACCTTGGGGTTCGACGAGTTGGCCACCACATCCGAGGGCCTGCCTTCGGCTATGATGCCGTGGGTATCCTGGTCCAGCATCACGATCCGGTCGGCTATGCCGAAAATCGAGTCCACATCGTGCGAGACGATCACGATCGTCGTCCCGAACGTGTCGCGGATCTGCACGATGAGCTCGTCAAGGTTGCGCGCCGTGACAGGGTCGAGGCCCGCGGAGGGTTCGTCGAAGAAGACAATGCTGGGGTCGAGGGCCAGGGCCCTGGCGAGCCCCGCCCTCTTGCGCATGCCCCCGCTGATTTCGGACGGATAATGCTCCTCAAAGCCCGCGAGGCCGACCTGGGCGAGCTTGAACGCCGCGATGTTGCGGATCTCGTCGGGCGGCAGGCGCGTGTACTCCTCCAGGGGAAGGGCGATGTTCTCGCTCAGCGTGAGGGATGTCCAGAGGGCCCCGCTCTGGAACAGCATGCCGAACGTCCTCAGCATCTCGCGGCGGTCGACGGAATCCGCTTCCGTGAAACTTCGGCTGCCAAAACGGACCTCCCCGCGGACTGGCTTGATGAGTCCGACCATGTTGCGCAGCAGCGTCGTCTTCCCGCAGCCGGAGCCGCCGATGATGAAGAAAATCTCGGCCGGGCGCACCTTGAACGACACGCCATCGAGGACCATCTGGTCGTCGTAGGCGCTCGCGAGGTCGGTCACCTCGATCGCCGGTGGGGTGTCCTGGATCATATCCCGATGGCGTTGAAGAGGACGGCGAACAGGGCGTCCGCGACGATGATGAGGAGGATCGCGGTGACGACGGCGGAGGTGGCCGCGTGGCCGACGCCCGAGGCGTTGCGGTCGGACTGGAGGCCGCGCAGGCAGCCCGAGAGCCCGACGATCAGGCCGAAAACGACGGCCTTGATCATCCCGACGAACACGTCCGACATGTCGACGATCGTCAGCATCTCGACCCAGTATGCGGCAGGCGGAATGTCGAGCGCCGCGTACGCCACCGCCATGCCACCGAGGATTCCCAGGCAGTTGGCGTACATGGCGAGGAGCGGCATCATGAGGCCGAGCGCGATGACCCTCGGTATGACCAGGAACCGGACAGGCGAGATCCCCAGCGTTGAAAGGGCGTCGATCTCCTCGTTCGCCTTCATGCTCCCTATCTCGGCGGCGAAGGCCGCCCCCGTGCGGCCCGACAGGACAATGGCCGCCATCAGGGCGCCCATCTCTCGCGTCATCGCCACTCCGATGAGGTCCGCCACCCAGATCTCGCCGCCGAAGCGCTTGAGGACGATCGACCCGGAATAAGCCAGCGTGACGCCCACCAGGAAGCTGATGAGGCTCACGATCGGCAGCGCCATCGCTCCGCATTTCTGCATCTCCGTCAGGCAGTCGTTCCAGCGCAGCCCGGTCCTTCCCGTGACGAGCCTCACGGAGTCTATCCAGCATTCCCCGACGAACTGCAGGAAATCCCGAACCTGGCCCATGGCGCTGCGCGTCGTCAGTCCCACCTCGACGACGAGGCTCTGGGAGTGCTCATCATGGCCCGCCGTGCGCATGGACGCCTCGAACTGCCCCGAGAGCGAGCGCATCTTCTCGGGGAGCGGGGCGGTGTCGCACGGGACGCCCGAGGCCCCGCACCAGCGCTGGGCCTCGCCGAGGAATACGACAAGCGACGTGTCCCAATTAGAGACGCCGCTTGCTGTCAGGCGCACCCCCGCGGGCTTCAAGTCGCCGATCACGGACGCCCACCTGGGCGTCGCGCCGTGCAGCCTCCATGCCCCCTCGAGGGCCACCTCGAGCACCGGGCCATCGGCCCGGGTCGTCGCGCGGGCGCTTGGGGTCTCTGGGCTCGCGGGCATCGCCAAGAATCTCGGCCACGGGCGCCCTGCGCGCCAGTTCATTTTACGCCGCAATATGGATCCACTGCACCCAGACGATCGCCCAGCGGCCGACCCGGCGCATAAAGATGCTCGAATACCGGGTCCGGACCTCCGAACCATTGGCGCGGCGGTAGGTCACAACGGCGCCGACCACGGCGGTGTCGCCGTAGAGGCGGATGACAACGTCGTGCAGCCGGAGGCCGAGGACGTCGGGCTTCACCTTGGCCTCATGGAGGAACTCCGTCTTGTCGATGACGCGGCCGTCGGCGAGCACGCCAGTGAAGTCATCCGCCAGGAGGGTCTGGAACCGGGCGACGTCGCATCCAAGGAAGGCGCGCACGTAATCGTCGTTCATCTGCCTGACGGCCGACTCCTCGGCGCCGGCAGCGTCCGCCGCCCATCCAGTGCCGGCGGTCAGCATAAGCAGCGCGACGAAGGCGCACGCAAGTCGGACCATTCCCACAGGATGGACCGATTGCGCCGCCCGGATCAACGCCGGAGAACATGCGCCATTGATTTCCGGGGTTTTCTCGACCATCGGTCGGGAGACATCCCGCCGCATGTGACAGCCCCCTCCGCACCCTCAGCGCTCACCGGCGTCGTCGAACGCATCATTTTCCTCAATGAGGAGAACCATTACACCATCGCGGAGTTCAGGCCCGACGGCGGCGACGGAGCCGCCAAGCCCGAGCCCGTTACGATCGTGGGCGCCCTGCCCGGCGTCGAATGCGGCGAGACCCTGCACCTCTCGGGAGAGTGGACGCGCCATTCCCAGCACGGCGATCAGTTCAAGATCGCCGCGTTCAGGAGCGAGCTGCCCGCGAGCGTCTACGGCATCCGCAAGTACCTCGGCAGCGGGCTCGTCGCCGGGATTGGCCGCGTCTATGCGAACAAGATTGTCGACGCCTTCGGAACGGACACGTTCCGCGTCCTCAGCGAGGAGTCGGGCCGCCTGCGCGACGTCCCGGGCATCGGGCGAAAGCGCGCGACCGCGATCAAGCAGGCGTGGGACGGCAAGCGCACCGAGCGCGAGCTCTATATCTTCCTGCAGACCTACGGCGTCAGCCCCAGCCAGTGCGTCAAGCTGGTGAAGCAGTACGGCTCGCAGGCGAAGGCGGTGCTGACGAACGAGCCGTACCGGGTCGCCCGGGAGATTGAGGGGATCGGCTTCAAGACCGCCGACAAGATCGCCATCAACCTGGGGTTCGCCAATGACGCGGCGCCCAGGCTCGAGGCCGGGATACTCTATGCCATGGAGACGCTCCAGGAGGAGGGCCACACGGCGTACCGCGAGGAAATGCTCCGCGACCATGCTTCGGAGATGCTGGACACGTCGGCTACCCTCGTGACAGCGAGGATCGAGGCCCTGGTGGGGTCAAAGAGCCTGGTCCGGCATTTCCCCGCGTCGGAAGGCGCGCCCCTGCCGGGCTCGGGCCTGATCCAGCTCCCGGTGAACGACCGCGCCGAGCGGAAGATAGCCGAGGTGGTCTCGAGACTCCTGCAGGTCGCGAGCGGGCTGCCGCCGATCAAGATCGACGCCGCCCTCCAGTGGGCCGAGGCCAAGGCGGGCTTCCATTTCCACGAGCTGCAGCAGCTCGCGGTCCGAAACGCCCTCGGCAACAAGCTCTCCATCCTGACCGGGGGCCCGGGAACGGGCAAGACGTCGACGCTCCGCTCGCTGGTCAGCATCCTGAAGGCGAAGGGCGTTCGGGTCCACATGGCCGCGCCCACCGGAAGGGCGGCCCAGCGGCTCTCCGAGACGACGGGCGGCTACGCGTCGACGATCCACCGGCTCCTCAAATACGACCCCGCGGTCGGATTCACATCGAACGAGTCGCACCCATTGGCGACCGACTTCCTCATCGTGGATGAAGTCTCGATGCTCGACACGCGCCTTGCGTCCGCGCTCATGCAGGCCGTGCCCGCGCGCGCCCACCTTCTCCTGGTGGGGGACACGGACCAGCTGCCGAGCGTCGGGGCCGGCAACGTGCTGCAGGACCTCATCACGGCCTCCCGGGCGCCGGTGACCCGCCTTTCCGTCATTTTCCGCCAGAAGGGCCAGAGCGGGATCGTCACGACCGCGCACGCGATCAATTCCGGCGAGACCACCCTCCCTCTGGTCGCGAATGAAATCGAGAGCATCGAGCCCTCGAGCGACCTCACGTTTGTCGTCGCCGACTCCGCCGAGGACACCGTCCGCAAGGTGATCCGCCTCTGCACGGAGTACATACCGAGGAACTACGACAGGATCAACCCGGTCGCGGACGTTCAGGTGATGGCCCCGATGCACAAGGGCGTCGCAGGGGTGGCCAACCTGAACCTCCAGCTGCAGGGGGCGCTGAATGGCCACGGCCGCGGGATCAGCACGCAGTCGGGCGAGTTCCGGCCGGGCGACAAGGTGATCCAGCTGAGGAACAATTATGACAAGAACCTGTTCAACGGGGACATCGGCGTGGTCGTGTCCGTCGATCCCGAGGCGGGCCAGGTCTCGGCGGATTTCGACGGGGAGAGGCACACCTTCACGCGCGGCGAGATGGGTGACCTGTCGCTCGCTTACGCGATCAGCATCCACAAGTCGCAGGGAAGCGAGTACCCCGTCGTCATCGTCCCCATCCTCAAGGCCCATTTCATGATGCTGCAGAGGAACCTCCTCTACACGGCGGTCACCCGCGGAAGGAGGAAGGTGTTCATTGTCGGCGAGCCGGCCGCCTACGCGATGGCGGTGCGCAACGGCGAGTCCAAGCTCAGGGTCACGCATCTGCGCGAGAAGCTCGCGGCATCCGCCGCCTGACGCCTACTTCCCGAGCTTCCTCAGCGCGCGGTTGACCTTGTCGAGGTCGCAGGCTCCCGGATCGTAGTCGGGCCCGAGCCAGCCGAGCCACTCGCGGCCCAGGTCGGAGGCAGGCTCCTTGAGGCAGGCCAGCATGTCGTGGAATGCCTCGAGGCCGCCGCAGTCCTCCGGTGGGCCGGCGCGCTCGCCGGCGACGCAAAGCGGATAGTAGGCGCCCTTTCCGGGGGCCGTCGTCTTTTCGACGCGCACCTCGACGCGCCAGCCCTCGCCTATCTGGTACTCGTAGCTCATCTTGTCGCGGTGGACCAGGTTCAGGTCTGCAAGGGTGACGTCGCGGTCATCCTCGACGATCAGCTCGTCCCGCTTGACGGGGTTTCCAAACTTAAGGTCGTCCAGGGCGAACGCATGGGTCTGGTAGTCGAACCAGTCGAATGCGATCTGGATGGAGTCATGGAGGCGGGAAAGCCACATGGTCTCGCGCACAAGAAGCCGCCTCCACACCCGGGGCTGCGTCCCGACGACCACCAGGCGCAGGCAGAGGACCCGCGCGACGGGCTTCTTGCGCCCCGCCCCCTTGCCCTCTTGGAGTGAAATCATCTTGGTCGATTGGAACGCTGCCCAGCCCGGCCCGCAAAACGAAACGCGCTGCGGCCGCGGGAGCCCTGAGGGCCGCCGGCGCCGGCCTCAGCGGGGAGCGGGTGCGGGAATGTCGTCCCCGACCTTTGCGACCCGCCTGTCCCCGGAGGGAAGGGTCATGATCGAGAGCCCCGGCTGGGCCACCGCGGCATCGGGCGAGGCCGAGCCGATCTCGACATGCGAGAAGACCGCGGTCTCGAAGGCATTGTCGTCGTGCGCCGACACCGCCATGCCGACATACACGGGATCGGTCATGTGCAGCCTGAAGGAGGCGCCCGAGGGCGCGGGCTTGCCGCCGGCGTAGCCCACGGAGAGGTAGATATCATCCCCGATTCGGTCGAGGCGGACGCGGCTCGGGCCGTCCATCATGCACTCGATCTCCTGGGTCAGGCCGTCTGTGGCGTCTCGGAACTGGATCGATGTGAGCCCGCTGCCGTGCTGCGCCACATCGACGTAGGCCGAGCCCGGGTCAAGATTCTGGCGAATGACAAGGCAGGCCTTGCGGTGCGGCTGGCCGCTCGCACCGACAAAGGCGATGTCGGCTGCGATCGAGAAGTCCCCGGATTTCTTCTTCCACACGAACTGCATGGCGTCGACCTTGGCCCACATATTCGCGCCCGCCGCGCCGATCGTGTAGGTTCCAGTCGAGGCATCGAAGGTGACGGTGCCCGGCTTGCTGACGGTGCCGACATCCCCGTGGTCCGTGAACGGGCCGAGGTTGCCCTCGGCATGCGCGGCCGAGATTGCCGAAAGAAATACCAGCGTCCCAAGCAGTCTGAAGGGTGTGGAGGTCATTTTAGGGGTAGGCATCAAAACACGCCTCGGCGCCCGACGAAAGGAGATTTAATGGGCGGCGCCTCTGGCGCTTCTGTCGAAAAGGAATAACTTGATCTGCCCCGACTCAGGTCCAATAAAATGAGTCTCCCCCCGCGCGAATAACCCCAAAGATCGCCCATGACTGAACAGACTTACGATGCCATTGTTGTCGGCTCCGGCATAAGCGGCGGCTGGGCCGCGAAGGAACTGACCGAGAATGGCCTGAAGGTGCTGCTGCTCGAGCGGGGCGAGAACATCGAGCATATAACGGGATACGTGAACGCGCTCAAGGCGCCGTGGGAGATCCCCCATCGCGACCGGATCACGAACCAGATCAGGGAGGAGCGAAAGGTGCTGACCCGCGACGGGTTCATGCACGAGGCCAACGCGTCGTACTGGTGCAAGGACGCCGATTCGCCCTATGTCGAGAAGAGGCCCTTCAGCTGGTTCCGGGGTTACCACGTCGGCGGCCGCTCGCTCATGTGGGGAAGGCAGAGCTACCGCTGGAACCCGTTCGATTACGAGGCCAACCTCAAGGAGGGGGTCGGCGTCGACTGGCCCATACGTTACGAGGACATGGCGCCCTGGTACGACCATGCGGAATCCTGGGCCGGAATCAGCGGGTCCATGGAGGGCATGGCCCAGCTGCCCGACGGCAAGTTTCTGCCTCCGATGGAGCTCAACGTCGTCGAGAAGGACGTGGCCGCGAGGATCAAGGCGCACTACTCTGACGCGCGGCGCATGATCATCGGCCGCGTCGCCAACCTCACCGAGGCCCACAACGGCAGGAACAACTGCCAGTACCGCAACAAGTGCGACCTAGGCTGCCCGTTTGGTGCGTACTTCAGCACGCAGTCCTCCACCCTGCCGGCCGCCGTCGCGACGGGGAACCTCACCCTGCGCCCGTTCTCGATCGTGACCAAGGTCGTGTACGACAAGGACAGCAAGAAGGCCACGGGCGTCGAGATAATGGACGCCCAGACGCTCCAGACGGTCGAGTACAAGTCCAAGGTCGTCTTCCTCTGCGCCTCCACTCTCAACACGGCGTGGATCCTCATGAACTCGGCGACCGACGTCTGGCCCGACGGGCTCGGCAGCAGCTGCGGCGAACTGGGCCACAACGTCATGGACCACCATTTCCGCGTGGGCGCCAGCGGCGACATCGACGGCTTCGCCGACCGCTACGTCTTCGGCCGCCGGGCCAACGGATTCTACATCCCTAGGTTCAGGAACCTGTTCGGCGACAAGCGCGACTACACCCGCGGCTTCGGTTACCAGGGCTCCGCCGACCGGAGGGGCTGGCAGAGGGAGGTCGCCGAGCTCGGGATAGGCGCGCCCATGAAGGACGCCCTATGCGAGCCGGGCCACTGGACCATCGGCATGACCGCCTTCGGCGAGGTGCTTCCGGACCACGGCAACAAGGTCACGCTGTCCAAGGACAAGAAGGACAAGTGGGGCATGCCCGTCCTCGTGATGGACGCCGACATCGGGCCCAACGAGAAGCGAATGAGGAAGGACATGGCGAATGATGCAGCGGAGATGCTCGAGGCCTCCGGAGTCAAGAACGTGAAGACCCACGACGACGAGTACTTCCTCGGCCAGGGCATCCACGAGATGGGCACGGCGCGGATGGGCCACGACCCGAAGACGTCCGTCGTCAACAAGCACAACCAGGTCTGGGATGCTGAGAACGTCTTTGTCACCGACGGGGCCTGCATGAGCTCCACCTCCTGCGTGAACCCCTCGCTCACCTACATGGCCATGACCGCCAGGGCCGCCAACTTTGCCGTCGAGGCGCTGAAACGAGGCGACGTATGAGCATAAACACCCCCAATGCTATGAACAGGCGAGAGGCAGTCTGGCGGATCGCGGTCCTGATGGGCGGCGCGATGGTCGGATCCGAGATCCTCCTCAGCGGCCAGACAATACCAGGCAAGGCGCCCACGGCGGCGTTCACCGATGCCGACCGGGCGCTCTTGGACGAGATCGGCGAGACGATCGTGCCGGCGACCGACATTCCCGGGGCGAAAGCCGTGAACATCGGCGCCTTCATGACCATGATGGTCACCGACTGCTACAATGACAGGCAGCACGCGGCGTTCGCCGAGGGCCTGGGCAAGATCAACGACGCCTGCAAGGCGAAGTGCGGATGCTCCTTCATGGAGAGCACGCCCGCCCAGCGCACCGAGCTCGCGAACACCCTCGATTCCGAGCAGAAGGCGCACAACGACACCAAGGCCAAGGGCGACCCGGCCCATTATTTCCGCATGATGAAGGAGCTGGCCATACTCGGCTATTTCACCTCGGAGATCGGCTGCACGCAGGCGGTCAAGTATGTGGAGGTGCCCGGCGCCTACCATGGCGACATTCCCTATAAGAAGGGCGATCGGGCCTGGTTCTGAGCCCGAATCGGGCGGTTCCCGAGTAACGAATACTACTTAGGCTTTCGGGGGGTTCGTAGCTTGAATGTTATGGCCCCATCGGCCAGTGTCTGTGCGTTCAGAGCAACGACGTCATACAATAAATCCTTTACCAACATAAAGTTAAGCCGCCATGAAAAAAATAAATGACGGATTTACGCTGGTCGAAATAATGATCGTCGTCGTGATCATTGGTCTCCTCGCCGCGATGGCCATTCCCGCCTTCCAGAAGGTCCGCAGGAATTCGCAGGACAAGGCGGTCCTGAATAACGCCCGCCAGCTGTCGGCCGGCGCTGACCAGTACTACCTCGAGAACGGTGTCTCGAGCGTTCTGATCTCCTCGCTCCTCGGACCCACCTCCTACGTCAAGGCCCTGAACTCGGTTGCCCAGGAATCCTATCCGGCGGGCTTCTCGCAAGGGACGACGATCACGATCGGCAGCGTCGCCGGCGT